>JGI26239J51126_1000394_pt1 | contig 24649 bp, 20 predicted proteins | sample SaaInlV_130m_DNA_3_FD_51126 | JGI IMG/M metagenome (IMG submission 51126)
TGAACCGGCCGCTCTGCCGCGCCACGCATTTCGCCTGTGCGCAGGTCCCACTGCCAAAGATGCTTGGTGCAGGTCAGCACACCATCTTTCAGAAGGCCCGAATCCACCAGCGGTTCAGCGAGGTGAGGGCAAGTGGGTGGGAATGCGCGGATGCAGTCTCCCAAGTTGGTAACGATCAGTGCGATGCCTGAGGTCTCAACACGTTTCAGCGTGCCCGCAGGCAGTTCCGAAATACTGCAGACGCGTTGCCAGGTTTCATCCAGCTTGGGGACAACATCGACGGTGTTGGTCGAGGCCTGGGTTTTCATCGGCGATTGGGGCGCTGGTACTTTTACAGTAGCGGCGCGCTCTCCCGCTTCACGGGCGGCGTGCTGGCGAAGGTCATCACTCACCACAACCCGGCGCATGCTGCCACCGTGACTGGTAGACCAGTCTTTAGGCGGTTGAATCTCCATCAGAGTGTCTGCAATGCCCTGGCGGTCGAGGATGTCCCAGATCTTTGACCAGATGCACGGGATGCTTGTGTCCACCTCGCACATGCCGCCTTCTGAGCCGCCGCAGGGTCCGTTCTGCAGTTGCTTGGGGCAGCGGGTGATAGGGCAAAGGCCCCCAGTGTATTCCAGCACGCAGTTACCACAGCCCACGCAGCGTTCTTCCCAGATACCGGGCTCGGTAGGCTGGCCCATGAAGTTGGTATCGAGACCCGGAAGTATGGGTGTATCCATATATTTTTCGGCCAGGGTCTGAACGCCGACACCACAGGCCATGGACAGCACTGCGTCGTACTCGCCAATGTCTTTCTCAAGTGGCGCCACGAATTCCTGTACGCATTGGCGCTGGACGGTGACTTCTTCGACTTCAAGTTCCTGGCCTTCCAGGGCAGCCGCTGTACGTAATGTTGCAGCCATTGCACTGGATTCTTTCTTGCCCCCGGCAAAACAAACGGAAACGCAGGTACCGCAACCCACGGTAAGAACTTTCTTCTTACCCTTCAACATGCGTTGTATATCTTTCAACGGTTTCTGTTCAGCAACGATCATAGTTAATCTCTGAAAATTGTTCCAAGGTGTGGGCAAGATTGTCTGTGATTGATCAATTTACCAGATGCTCGATCACGCATGAACTGCTTCGGGTTGATCTGCCGTCCGTTGTTCTTGAGTCGGGCCCGGGCCGATTTCGCTGACTTTAAGAGCAAGCTCTTTGAGTCCGTCGGCGAGATTCTGACTGTCCCCGGGCGACAGGTTTACCATCTTGACCTGGTCACGATGCAAGCCGCAGTCTGAAAGCCATTCGGCGATTCGGTTAACGCGTTGTGCTGCATGTAGATTGCCGGTATTAAAGTAGCAATCTCCCGGTTGACATGCCGCTACCATTACGCCGTTGGCGCCGCTTTCGAAGGCATGCATCAACTGCAGGGTATCGATCCGACCGGAACAGGGCACGTCGACAACCTGGGTATTTGCCAAACGTTCTGGCGAGAGATTTTGCTGATCACTGACCTGGTGTGCTATGGCACGACACTGCGAACAGGCGAAAAGTATAACTTTGGCGAGTGGACTGGAAGAGGCTGCCTTTATCCCGAATTGTTCACCAGTGTGCAGTGCATCAGTGTTGAGCATCTGAATTGTGTCGATGATCTGATCATGGGTATTGATGTTCATCTCGATAGCGCCAGTAGGGCAGGCGGCGGCACAAAGTCCACAGCCGGTACATAGATCTTTGTCGATACGGGCAGCGCCTATGATGCCACCTACACCGATCAGTGAATCATCAATGCGTGCTGCGCCAAAGGTGCAAAAACGCACACAGTTCAGACACCCTACACAGGCCGGCGCTTCAACAATCGCAACGGGACGCGCCACCGGCTGTGCTGATTTAGCTGCCGGCAGGTCGAGCACGACCTGGCCGGATAACGCTCGGGAAACACATACGGTGAGGTACTCCGACCTTTCTGCCTCGGTTAGAGCGGTGTCGCGATGGTCGATCTCACCGGAAACATATCGTGTTTTGCAGGTGCCGCAGCGGCCATTGGAGCAGTCCAGCGGCACTTCATAGCCGTTCTCGTATAGAACGTGCAGTATCGTCCGATTCACCGGCACCTCGAAGACATCCCCGGTCGAAAGCACCTTGATACTGAAGCTTTGGTTATCCGATGAAAGCATTGTGCATTGTCGTTTATCCCCCTACAGGGAGTTATATCTATATCATTGCCAAGATAGAAGGCCCAATGTCGTTTTTTTGACAGGTAGGCTCAGCGAAACTTTAGTTTTGCCCACTCTGACCCGGCGTGGGAAATCTCCCAAGCCGGATTTCAATTCACCCGACATAAGAGATAAGAGCATTTTTTAACGAAATGAACCCAAGGAACTAAGGCTTGATGAGTGTGGTGCCAGTAGCGGCGAAAGATTGGTTTGAGATCTGCCATGTATCCGATGGCGTTGCACTCCTTCGAGAGAAATACGTCGCACACTGGTTGCGATGCAATATCTGGTTTATCCAGGGCCGGGATAGAAATCTCGTGATCGATTCAGGGATGGGTCTGTCTCCTTTGACTCCGATGCTTTTGGATTTGTCAGAATTACCGGTGACCGCGGTGATGACCCATTGCCATTTTGATCATATGGGCGGTGCCCATGAGTTTGAACACCGGCTGGGGCATCGGGCCTGTAGCGATGTCTATCATGATCCTATGCCCTCGTTCGACCAGGTTAGGGGGTCAGCATTTGTGCGTGCAGAAACTTTTAACGCTTTGCCGTACTCCGGTTTTACTTTTGAATCGTACATGGTCAGGCCCGCACCGCTCACCGGCTACCTGGATGAAGGAGATATTGTTGATCTGGGTAATCGGACTTTCCAGGTCTTTTATCTTCCCGGCCATTCGCCAGATTCGATCGCCCTTTACGAAAAAGAGAGCGGCCTCCTTTTCAGTGGGGATACCATATATGATGGCGACCTCTTTGATACCGTTTATCATTCAAACAGGCAAGATTACCGGGAAAGCCTGCAAAGGCTAAAAGAGTTACCCATCAGTACCGTGCACGGCGGCCACTTTGGCTCTTTTGGAAAGCAAAGAATGCACGAGATTATCGAGCGGTATCTGGCGGGAGAAGGGCGACTCGTTGATCCTTTTGCCTGGGTTGACGAGCAGCTCTAACCGCACAAACCAGTTTGCCCGCACCGTACAGGGCATGCGCACAAGCGGATAGCGCCCGCCCTTTTAGGTACAGTTTACGGCGCCAATAGATGATGGCGAATGAATGTGGCCGTACGCATCATTGCATCTTTTGCCGCCAGGTCATCAGCGAAGACCCGCACATTGGGTGGCCTGAAATCAAAACCCCGGCCAACCCCGGGATAAACAATCACCCGGAAATCCCGCCCTTCGCGTGCCATGAACTTGGCAACCTCCAGAATCGGCCGATAGCGCTGGTATTGTTCGTGTTCACCAAAAAATATCAGAGCCGGTACCATCAGTTTTTCTACAGCCGGCTCGTACCCATAAATCTGCGCAGGTTCTGGAAGGTTTGGGTCCTGAAAGTGGGGGTAATAGGATACGTAACAGGCAACACCCTTTTCCTGCATGTTCTCGTTCACCAGGGCTTTCAAGGTCATGTAACCGCCTCGGGTGTGGGACACAACACAGACGTGATCACCCGCCAGGCCCGAAAGGCGCATGAGGAATTCAATACCCTTGGCAACGTCCTTCTCCACGGTGTAATCGTGCCCGATTGGGTAGGTGTTCATAAAGCGCCCGCCCCAGATATCCGGCGCGACCACCACGAAGCCCCGTGCTGCAAGCCTTCTGGGGTGCAGCCCAGTTAAATCATCCAGACCACGTCGACCATGCTGGAACAAGACGCCAGGATAAGGCCCAGGTCCAGCAGGTCGATAGATGGTAACTGGGATCTCATCGGCACCACTGTCATAGGAAGCCTCCTCGACTACAACCTGATGGTTGCGGGGCACTGGTAACAAGCCATGCTCCCACCAATCATCGTCCCACCACCATTTGTCCTGATCCTGGGGATAGGTGTGCTGAACCCACATTTCGTGAGTAGCAACGGCATTTGTACTGACTCCTAACAACAGTAAAAGAGTCAACGTAAGTCTTCGAGTACCTGACCTGAGCATGGTAGAGCCATTAGGGGCGTGTAGAAACCGTAGCAGCAACCATACAGGATTTTCCGGGACGACAGTAATTCAGAAAATCTGGCTGCATATAGAGGTTAGCGCATAACCTGTGAAACGACGTATATGACGAAGAGCCTGCTTTTTTGTAATCAGTTAGAGGGTTTAGCTGACTGGGTAGATGCCCGGGCTGGTCACCCGGTCTTGATCCGTTTACCTGGGTTTAGGAGAAGATCTGATGATGAGGTTGGACTGACTGATATTGCCAATCCTTGCAACAAGAAAGCAAGCGCTCGCTTTTTAGGCACAAACATGTAACCCTATCCTCGGTGTTTACGCCTGATCCGGAAAAGAGTGCGCAGCATTGAACGAAACCGAAGCAAATCAAGATTTATCGCTGGTCAATGATTATCTTGAGCATTGGAATACGCCCCCTTATCGGCGCTATGGATTCCACCATCTGCATCAGATCGTCCGTTATGCCTGTAGTTTTCGTTCGTCGCGAGTCTTAAAGCTCACAAGCACGCCTGAGTCGGCAATTGCCGAGTTGGCCTCCGTCAGGGATCTCACAAGCCATCCGGCGTTTTCTGCTCTTATCGTTGTCCGGGACAATGAGCTATTGCATGAGCGCTATGCAAGTGATTTTGCTGCCGATCAGCCGCACTCGATTATGTCGATTACCAAGACCTTCACGCATCTGATGATAGGTGCGTGTATTGATCAAGGCCTGATCGACGTAGAGAAGACCGTTGCAGATTACTTGCCTGAGATTGGTTCGGGCTATGCCGGCGCACGAATCCAGGATGTACTGGATATGAACATACTTAATGAATACTCAGAGGACTACGCAGACAGTTCTACCATGGCGCTTGCACACAATGCGGCTATGGGCTGGCGTCTGCCATCGCCCGGCGAGGCAGATATCGGCAACCGGGATTTTCTTTGTACTATTAAAAGTGGTGATCTCGCTAACTCGTCCGGTCTGGTCAATTACAAATCGGCCAATACAGATGTGCTGGCCTGGATTGTAGAGCGGGCCAGCAAGAAATCATTACAAGCGATGTTGCTCGAAATAGTCGAAGCCGCGGGGCTGGAACATACTTTTTACATGTCTACAGACCGTGACGGTGTCCCCAATACCAACGGAGGCGTGTGCATGACGGCCCGGGATCTTGCCCGTTATGGCCTGATCTTTGCCAGAAAGGGCCAGGGGATCTCGAAAGAAACGGTCGGCAGTCATCAGTTGATGGAGGCGACGAGGCAATGTACCGGCCCGACTTTCGCCCCGCCCGACAATTACATACACTACGGCAATCAGCTCAAGACTAACGGACAATGGATTGGGCACAGTGGCTGGGGAGGACAGCTGCTGATGGTGAACCCCGATAACGCGACGGTTGTCGTATTTTTTAGTGTGTTGGAAAACGAAAGTGCCTCAGATGATTCTTACAGTCGAGCCATTGTCGAGATGGCACAGGAACTGGTCGGACTGTAGAACTTGTGAGGGTCATACGGGAAAATCTGGCGAACAAGACTGGGCAAGATAGGGGCAAAAGACTGAAAATCTGTCTGATTTATCACTTTAGGTTGTGACTATGAGTATTAGTAAAGAAAAACAACAAGATTCACCGATTGTCTGCAAGGGCTTGTGGAAAATTTTTGGAGCTAATCCTGAAAATATCCTGAAGGAGGTCGATCCTACCTGGTCGCGATCCGAGGTGCAGGAAAAGACCGGACACGTTATCGCGGTCAAAGACGTCTCGTTTCAAGTCGAGCGCGGTGAAACCTTTGTGGTGATGGGACTCTCTGGCAGTGGTAAATCAACACTAGTTCGATGTATCTCTCGTTTGATTGAACCCACGCGCGGTGAAGTTTTAGTCGATGGGATAGATACGGTGACCATGCCCGAAAAAGATCTGATCGAACTGCGTCGACATAAATTGAGTATGGTGTTCCAACACTTCGGTCTGCTCCCTCATCGCCGTGTCGTCGAAAATATTGCCTACGGCCTTGAGGTACGGGGTATGCCTCGGGATGAACGTCTCGAGAAAGCCGGAGAAGTGTTGGAATCTGTTGGCCTGAGCGGCTGGGGTGATAATTATCCTCGTGAGCTATCAGGTGGTATGCAGCAGCGGGTTGGTCTCGCACGGGCGCTGGCAGTCGATCCGGAAATCATGTTGTTTGACGAGCCCTTTAGCGCGCTTGACCCACTGATCCGACGCGAGATGCAGGATGAACTACTTCGACTTCAGTCNGTGGTTCGCAAAACGATGGTGTTCATTACGCACGATTTCCTGGAAGCCATCAAAATGGGTGACCACATCGCGATCATGAAAGACGGTGAGTTTGTCCAGATTGGCACACCGGAAGAAATTGTGGCTAATCCTGTGGATGACTATGTGCGGGATTTCTCTGAAGATGTACCCCGCCATAAGGTCCTGACCGTCAATTCCATTATGAACAACGATTGTTGTTGCTGTAGTGAAAATGAAACCGTATCAGACGCCCTGGCAATGATGGATAGATACCAGACTCAAGCCGCTTTTATTGTCGACTCGAATAAAAGCTATCAGGGCACCTTAACTCGTGAACAAGCCATGGCTGACTCGAAGTCCGGTTCTCCCATGAGCCAGCTCATTAACAAAGAAACAGTCGTATCACCGGATGCTCTGATCGAAACACTGATTGCCACCGCAACCCGTCTCAACCATCCGATTCCTGTGGTCGATTCCGATAACAAACTGCTGGGTGCAGTTGACCATCGCGCGATACTACTGGCAATCGAAGGCAGTTAGGCTATAGCAGATTAGACGAACGACTCAAGCTGTTCACATCACCAACAAATAATGAAACTCTCTGGCCAACAACGGAACCTGATTAAGCCCATCGGTATAAGTGCAGCCGTCATTGCTGTTTCAATCTTAATTGCGCAGTTCACACCGGACGAGCAAAAATTTCCACAACAAATTGTTGATGCCTTCCCATTTGCTGACTGGATCAATAACGGACAAGCCTGGCTAAAGGAAAACTACCAGTGGGCGACTCGGGCATTTGCAGATGTCATTCGTAATTTAATTGACGCGGTCGAGACGTTTTTGGTGTTGACAGCCTGGCCTGTGATTGTACTAGGCATCGGTCTAATCGCTTTTAGGTTCGGTGGCCTACGCCTTGCCTTAGTCTGCTCTTTGTCGACCATGGCCTGGGCCAGTCTGGATCTGTGGGATGCTGCGATGTCAACCCTCAGCGTGATGTTTGTATCTGTGCTGTTCGCCTCCGTACTCGGAATCGCGCTCGGAATTTTCGCGTCTCAAAACGATCGATTTGAAGCTGGAATCCGACCCGTTCTGGACACCATGCAGACACTACCTGGCTTTGTCTATTTACTGCCTGCAATATTCTTTTTTGGAATTGGTTCCCCACCCTCTGTCCTCGCGATCGTAATCTACGCGCTACCCCCCGTCGCACGGTTAACCAACTTGGGGATTCGCCAGGTGCCCCACGAAACGATCGAGGCAGCACGCTCTTTTGGCTCTACGAAAAGGCAACTGCTGTTCAAGGTAAAACTCCCTCTGGCACTGCCATCGATTGCAATGGGTATCAACCAAACGATTATGATGGGCCTGGCCTTGGTGGTTCTTGCTGCCTATATAGGCGCCGGAGGACTGGGCTATGAGGTTTATGTCGGTCTCCGGCGACTCAGATTTGGCCAGGGTTTAGAAGCCGGTATCGCGATCCTCCTCATGGCGATCATGTTCGACCGGATCACTACCGCTGCAAGCCTGCGCCAACAGGGCAACGATCCAAACAAAGGGTTCAAGCTACTCCCTAGCCGACTTCAGGGACAACCCTGGGCCGAGACCTTTGAACAAGTCCTCACACTCGTCTATGTAATATGCGGCGCGATTAGTGGCCTGTATTCGAAAGTTCTGGCGGGTCTTGCTCAAACCATTACACGCCCGTTAGGTATCAGATTCAGCAGTGGATTCCATCGACTGGTCATCGCCAACGGGTATTTCCTGACCTCAGTAACCCTTCTTACACTGGCCTATCTTTTTGATGCCCACGTCACCGGATTTGGCAACTACCCCTCCAGTTGGGAATTTTCAATCCAGAAGCCAGCCGATGCGGGATTGGATGCACTCACAACGAGTACGCTGTTTATTGGCATCACGACGTGGTTTCGTGGTTTTGTTTTCAACTGGATGTTGGATCCGCTCGCAGACTTTCTGGTCGGCCTGCCCTGGTGGTATGTGATTGGTTTGCTCAGCGCTTGTGTCTGGTTAGCCTGCAACAGAGCTACCGCAATCGTGTGTGTGTTTGGCTTGCTGTTTATCGGCGCGACAGGTTTATGGTCGATAGGGATGTTTTCGATGGCACAGATACTAGTAGCTGTTGTTCTGTGTATGGTAATCGGGATACCGCTGGGCATACTTGCCGCTGTAAACAATACTTTCGAGGCCATCATCCGACCGATATTGGATGCGATGCAGACACTACCCGCGTTTTGCTATCTCATACCTGTGCTGATGTTCTTTGGAGGTAATGTGGTCTCGGCAGTGATTGCTATCATGATCTACGCACTGCCTCCGGTTATAAGACTCACTAACCTGGGGATCCGCGAGGTATCGACTGAGGCTATAGAGGCAGCAACGTCGTTTGGGTCGACATTCTCTCAAACGCTATTGAAAGTGAAAATACCGCTCGCTTTGCCTTCAATTATGATGGGCGTTAATCAATCCATGATGATGGCGCTAGCTATGCTGATAATAACCCCATTGATTGGCGGTGGTGGCATTGGACGGGAAGTCTTTGTCGGACTCTCCCAGGCCAACACGGGCCAGAGCCTGCAAGCCGGCCTGGCTATTGTGTTCTTTGCGGTCGTCCTTGATCGACTGACGCAGGCCCTGAGCACGCGTCAACAAAAAGCATTAGGACTCAATATCGGAGCACATTAGTCAAACCTACTGCAACGCATCCAGGGCCAGAAACTCCGATTGATAATTCTCTTTGAATTGTAATTATTGGCGGGCCCTGAAGATCCTTTGATTTACCCTACCCCAAAGAAACCTTTTTAAACTATACTTTTTGAGACGAAGCGGTTTACAGGCATCAAATCAGCCTGATTCAACACCAACGGAGGTAATCTATGAACAATTGTAAGATTTTACGAAAATTCACAGTGGCCCTTGTAGTCGCTCTGGGAATGGTATTCATCCCGGCCACATCCTATGCAGCCAAGGGCGTTGTTAAGATCTGGGAAGCCGACTGGACCGGCAACCTTGTTTTCGGAAAGCTTTCCGAGATCATCCTAGAAGAAGAAATGGACTACAAAGTCAAGCAGATCTTCATGGCCGGCACAGCAGGCTGGGAAGCAATGGCCGCTGGCGACCTGGACATCGCCTTGGAGACTTGGCCCAGTTACAACGCGGATGCCAAGGCCAAGTATTTTGCCGAATACGGTGGCGACGGCTCTGTCATTTACGTCACCGAATCGGGTGTGGTTGGTGCTAGTGACTACTACATTCCGCGTTACATGTGTGAGGGCGATAGCTCGCGCGGCATCGAGGCGACAACACCAGATCTTTGCATGCACGCCAGAGGTGAATGTAGCAACTGTGGACTGGAGAAGCTCAACCAGTATGCCGATGTCTTTGCGGCGCCTGAAACTGCTCCAAAAGGGCGGCTTGTGGGTTGCCCGGTGGCCGGCTGGGGTTGTGATGATCAGAAGAGACTCGACCTCAACGGTGTAAATTTTGAGGCTGTCGAACTCGGCACAGACACTGCGCAATGGGCGGAACTTACGGCCGCTTTTAAGCGGGGTGATCCGATACTGGTATACGCCTGGGAACCATTGTGGATATTCGCAGCCTATGATCTGGTTGGTATTGGCATACCAAAGAATGAAGACGGCAACTGCTGGCCAACCTGTGGTTGGCCCCAGGATGTGACCTTCCAGGCGGCGAATCCGGATTTTGCGAAAAAGCACCCGGACGTCATCACCATGCTAAAGAACATGAAACTATCGAACGCTCAGCAGGCGCCGATGATCTTTGACGTGGATGTCGAGAAGATGACCGTTGAAGATGCAGTTCGGAAATGGATGGATGCTAACCCGGATGTCTGGAGATCCTGGTTGCCTTAGCCGGATACCTTAACTGGAAAAGCCCCTGAAACTCAGGGGCTTTTTTTTGGCTATTGCTCCAAGGTTGTTCAGGGAATGGTTTACTCCCCCCGCAGTATGTGCGGATCGAGGGCGAGATATACCATACCGGTTATTCATTCTTATTTGATTGCACTAGCGCCGTCAAAGCCCGACCGGCAGATCAAGCTCAGTATCTTCTTTTGAGATCCGGATTTTCCAGCCTCATACCGGGGCTATCAGGCTAAGGTTGATCGAGGCTACGAAGTTGCTCACACTAAAGACAGATTCGGATTATCAACAGCGGCTGGGCATTTTGAAAACATCCTAAATCCAAAAATATTGTGGCTGCCAAGAGCTTATGCGAAGTGCGAGCTCCCTTAAGGGTGCAGTGGTTGTTCCTGTTGGCGATGGGAGCCACGTGGGCTGCTTATGCTTTCTCCCCAGCTGATGTAGACAAGGCGCTAAAAGCCAATGCGTGCATCAAGTGCGATCTTACGAGGGTTGATTTTCATGACAAGCATCTTGCCGGAGTGAATCTCAAGTGGGCCCGGTTGAATTCATCGAACCTTGCAGACACAAATTTGGCAAAAGCCAACCTGTACGGCGCTTTTGCAAACCATGTAACCTTAACTGGCGCCAATCTCGCAGGGGCAGATCTTCGCGGCGTGACGATGAAGTGGGGGAATCTGCGCCAAATCAATCTTTCGGATTCAGATTTAACGGACGCTGATTTGTTCCTTTGTGATCTTAGTGGTGCAGACCTTCGCAGAGTAACTCTGATCAGAGCCAATCTGATGCGGGTAAAGCTTGAGGATGCGAACCTCAGTCAATCCACTCTGGTGCACACAAATCTGATGGAGGCAAACCTGCGAGGGGCAAACTTAACTGGCGCGAATCTCACCAGAGCAAACCTCGGTGGAGCTAACCTGGCGTTGGCAAGATTTACCAATTCGGTTTTGACTGGGGCGATTTTGTGGAGTGTGGACCTTTCCGGCGCCAATCTTTTGGGGGCAAATATTTCCGGCGCCAATCTTTCGGGCGCGATATTGTGCAAAACCGTCATGCCTGACGGGGTTCAGAACGATTCGGGTTGTTAGTGAGTCTCTCTGTTAGAGTGGTGGTGGGTCGTGCACATCAGCCGGACAAGGATTTCGGTTCCCTTAAAACTGGATTCGACTTGAGCAATTTCCTACCCAAGCATCTTGCCAGATCTCTAGGCTTGGGCGTGTGTCTTGGTGCGTTGATTCTTGGCGGCGAACCATCGTTTGCGCAGAAACAGGATCAATCTTTGGGATGTACAACGGGGGATTCTGGCATTGAGCCACCGTTTCCGTTCGATATCGGGGATGGCAATGATTACGGTCAGAGAAAACTGCAACTGACTGTGCCCGACAAGTGCCGGTGTGATGGCAGTAATTGCACACCGTGCCCCGTCGTGGTGGGGTATCACGGGTACGGGGAGAGCGGCACGAGCAACCATAGCTGGAAGCACAGACTTGAGCCAAAAGGTGAAGCGGCCGGCTTCATCAGTCTCTATCCAACAGGCGATATGACGGAAACCAATTATTTCAATTGGGGGGCATTGAAAAAGCGCCGCAGTCGGACCCGCCAGAATTGGGCGGTCCCTTCCTGTCAGGCTGTCGACGACGGATGTTTGCTGGTGGATGGTATTCCGTGTGACTGGTGTGGTTCCAACAGCGAAGACGACGAGATCTCAACCCAGCGAGAGATTGATTTTACCCTGGCGATTATTCAGTGGACCATGGATCACTATTGCGTGGATCCGGAGCAGATATTTGCAACCGGATTCTCAAATGGCGGTCTAATGTCCTATCTGCTTTCCAGACATCCACAGACGTCCGGCATATTTAAGGCCCTAGCCCCTGTGGGCGGGATAGATCAAGCAGGACGCAACGATCACCTTAAGTGGATCCATGCGCCGCCGGAGGGGAATTCACCGTGGATTCTGCACGCCAATGAAATCTTCGACCGGTTTGAACCCTACGACGGCCGAACTTACGCCGACCACCCCGGCAACGCAGGAGGCGGATGGAATTCCGTGTGGCTTTATCCATCAGTGCTGCAGGTATTCGCCAAATATGTAGCCGATAACGACGGTTATCTTGATTGTGGCTTTGCGCCAACCGATATGGGTGATCGGTATGGCATGCTGGATGTCGGCGGCATTGTGCCCGAAGGGTATCGCCGGCTTTTTGAGCTTGAGGGCTCAGGGCAGAAGATGTTGCGCTGTTTCACCAAAGATGCCCAGGGAAAGGTCTGCCGCAAACTTGCAATCTGCCTGTGGGATGGGGGCGCCCCAGGAGATGATCTGGGTGTCAGTGAATCAGAAACCCAGCCGGACAAGCCGAAAATAATGCCAGGCGCGACACATGAACGCGCTGGGCGTGAGTGGATGGGAGGCGACGAACCTGGCATGGGAGGCATCGCCCCAATGGATGTGATGTGGCGTTTTTTTCAGTCCTCCGTGAATCCATAGAGAAGAACTTCACCCGCAAGTGCGTCGGCGGGTATTGTCACCCTAGTGTGACTAGGATTTGCGCCAGCGGATTTTGTCCGAGCGATCGCGTTGTGTCTTGCCGGCACGAAAACGTCCGAAAAAGAAAAAGGCACCAAGCCCGATGATAATCAGGCCGCCAAATATGATCTCGTTCCAGCCCATCAGTTGCGGCTGCGCAGCTTGGCCAGCAGCCGAAGTATCTCGAGATACAACCAGATCAGGGTCACCATCAAACTGAAAGCGCCGTACCACTCGAGGTATTTGGGCGCACCGCGCTCGGCGGCTTCCTCTATGAAGTCAAAATCCAGCACCAGACTAAGTGCAGCGATGGCCACCACAAAAAGACTGAAGCCGATACCAAATAGACCGTTGCTGTGAATGAAGCCGATACTGGACCCGAAAAAACCCATAACAAAACTGACCAGGTATAAAACGGCGATTCCGCCGGTNGCGGCAACGATCATCAGCCGGAAGTTTTCGGTCGGTTTGATCAANCCACTCTTGTAGGCAAGCAGCAATATNCCCAGCGTGCCAAAGGTCAGGCCCATCGCCTGTATCACGATGCCGGGATACTGNGCTTCGAACATTGCCGAAATCCCACCTAGAGCGAGACCTTCTGCCAATGCATACAGCGGCGCCGTGATCCCTGCCCACTGGCGCTTGAAGATCGTAATCAAAGCCAGCACCAGGCCGCCGATCAGTCCGATCCACAGCAGACCGGTGACTGCGGCCGGGTCACCACTGCGGAAAAATATATTCCAGGTAAAAGAAGCAGTGATGAGGCAGAGCACCAGCAGAATACCCGTTTTGTTGACAGTTCCCGCGAGCGTCATCCGGCCGTCTGTTNCTGAGTCGGCAAAGGTGGCGTCTGGTTTGAACGCTTCGCCTCGGAACATGGGATTGCCGGTCCGGCCGAAAGTCGTCAGGGCATTGTGTTTGGACATAAAGGGCTCGTTGAAGTAACAGGTTATATTGTAATGCCAAGTACTCCGAGACAGGCTTTAACCAGGCGCAATAGGTGCACTGTCAAAGACAGTGAGCTGTCACCAATGGCCTGATACGTAATTGAGGAAAACTCCAGTGAAAGACACCTTAAGAACACCGCAAGAGCGTTTCGCACAAATGCCGGATTTTTCCTACTCGCCCAACTATCTTGATGATCTCGCCGGTTATGAAGGGTTGCGTTGCCATTATCTTGATCTGGGCCCTAATGATGCCAGTCAGACATTTTTGTGCGTGCATGGTCAGCCCACCTGGGGATTTCTGTTTCGCCGGATGATCCCGGTTTTTCTTGAATCGGGCGCCCGGGTCATCGTTCCGGACCTGTTTGGCTTTGGCCGTTCAGACAAGCCCACAGATCAGGCGGTGTACACCTTTGATTTTCACCGCAATATGCTATTGGCCTTCCTCGCACGACTGGAGCTAACAAACCTCACGCTGGTTGGCCAGGATTGGGGCGGCATACTGGGTTTGACGTTGCCGATGGAGCCCCCATTGCGTTTCTCGCGATTGCTGTTGATGAATACTGTTCTGGGCACGGGGGACAAGCCCTTGGGAGATGGTTTTCTCGCCTGGCGCCAATGGTGTCGGGACAATCCCGATATGTCGGCAGGCCGATTACTGGGTCGGGCCTGCCCGCATCTTAGTGATGCCGAAAAAGCAGCCTACGATGCCCCTTTCCCGGATGCCACCTACAAAGCAGGGGCCCGGGCCTTTCCGGAGTTGGTGCCTGATCATCCGGATGCACCTGGCGCCGCGCTGTCACGCGATGCCCGTGACTGGCTGTCACAGCAATGGACCGGTAAAACCTTTATGGCGATCGGTATGACCGATCCGGTTATCCCGCCACGGGCAATGATGGGTTTGCAAAAAACCATCCGCGGCTGCCCTGACCCGTTTGAGGTACAAGACGGCGGGCATTTTCTGCAGGAGTGGGGCAAAAGCGTCGCCCAGGCAGCAGTTAACCGATGGATTCCGTCAGACGGCTAAAGGGTTGGCCGATTAACTGAATTCATCAAGGCTGGGCGCCGTCTTATATACCGTCCGTGAGGGAAGGGCGCGGCAGAGGGTTGTTTGCCTGCTAGAAAAGCCTCGGACGCAGAGGTGACGCCGCGACCAGGCCGCCGTCGATGGTCAGTGTCTGCCCGGTTATGAAGCTTGCGGCATCAGAGGCGAGCCACAGGGCAGCTTGAGCAATGTCTTGTGGTTGGCCAAAACGCCCGGCCGCGTGGCGAGCCAGGGCGTCAGTCCTGGCCGCACCCGGGTCATCTGCTAGATCAAAGGCAGCGTCGGCCATCTCGGTCATGATCCAGCCAGGGCAGATTGCGTTACAGCGTATGCCCTGGTGACCATGATCGACCGCGATTGAGCGGGTCAAGCTGTGAACAAAAGCCTTGGAGGCGTTGTACAGCGCCATCGATGGGTCGGCATGATCGGCACTGATAGAGCCGATGTTAATAATGGTCCCGCCACCGTTACCGGCCATCAGTGGAATAAATTCCCGGCAGAGTGCAAAAACGCCCCAGGTATTTACACCCATCAGCTCTTCAAAATCCTCATCGGTACTGTCAACGACAGTTTTCTCTACCTGCACACCTGCGTTATTCACAAGAATATCAACTTTGCCGAGGCGACTAACGGCCTCGCTCGCCAGTTTTTTTACGTCGTCGCTGCGACTGACATCAGCCGTAAGTGACGAAATGCCTTGAGGTAATGGTTCTTTTGGTTCGCTTCGGCTACAGGTCAGCACCTGGGCGCCTTCACGGGCAAAGAGTTCGACGATGGATCGTCCGATTCCACGGCTACCACCGGTGATGAGTGCAGTTTTGTTTTTAAGTTGTCCGCTCATGGGTAATTAAAGACGCATCTGTTGAGCTTGAGCTGTCAGCCCGCCATCGAGCACCCACAGCTGACCCGAAGCATAGCGCGCCTCGTCCCCAGCCAGCCAGTTCACCAGGTTAGCCACATCCTCGGGCGTGCCGTAACGGCCAATCGGGTGTACCCGGCGGACTTCTTTTTTCAGGCTGTCGATATCACCGCTGGAACCAAAGAAACTTTGCAGCATCGGGGTATCGATATACCCGGGACAGATGGCGTTTACCCGGATGTTATCGGGGCCGTGATCACAGGCCAGCGCCCGGGTCAGGGCATGGACGGCTCCCTTGGTTGCGCAGTAGGCAGCCAGCCCCGGGTCTGCAATAAAGCCATCGTAAGAGCCAAAGTTGATGATTGAGCCTCCACCGGCCTCGCGCATTAGCGCAAGACCATGCTTGCAGGTTAAAAAGGTTCCGGTCACGTTAATGGCGAATATTCGGTTCCACTCTTCGAGCGAAGTCTCTTCAACTGTTTTTTCGATCTCAATGCCGGCCGTGTTCACCAGAATATCGAGTCGGCCCTGTTCGGTGTTGATCCTTTGCATCACGCTGCTGACGCTTGCTTCTGAGCTGACGTCACACTCAACATGCAGTACCTGCGCGGGCACTGAACCAGAATCGCCGCTGATGTCTGCGGCGTAGACGGTTGCACCCTCGGTCGACAGGCGCTCACAGATGGCGGTGCCGATTCCCCCAGCGCCACCGGTCACCAAGGCAACCCGTCCACTGAGCGGAGCAGGTGACTTTGCGTTCATAGACTGCATGCCCGCTGGTACGCATCCAGAATCAGGCCATGGAAGTGATGCACCCCGTGCTCACTCATGCCCGAGCCATCAGGGTCAACCAGATAGCGCCCCTGGGTAAAGCCTGGGGTGCGCATTCCGCGCTGCACGCTCTCCACCAGGCCGATGTCTTCAGGTTGCAGCACATCATCAATGAAGGCAATGGCCTCGAGTTCAGCAGGTTCGGGCCGAGCGGTTTCAAAGAAAAAATCGAATTCTTCGTAAGTTTCTTGGGGCCCGACTGGAATGAAGCGCCAGACCATAAAGTTACCCCGGCCGGGGTATCGCATCAGCGCGGTATTGGGCCACAGGTACCACACGGCATGATCGGTGACACTGGCATCCGAGATGTTATAGGCCTGGTTGTCGGTACGTCCGGCCTGCGCCATGTGACTTGAGTAAATGCCGTNTGTCGTGACTTTATAGGTATCCATCTCGACCAGCGAGACGAAGTCCTTGTGGGCAACCGGGCAGTGATAGCATTCCAGAAAATTGTCGACCACAGTTTTCCAGTTGGCCTGGATGCGGTAAGTCAGGCGATGGGCAAAGGTCAGGTCTGCCAGGTCCGGCGCATAAGACAGAATCTCCTTAGCGAGGTTGCCAGAGGCATCGGCCAGCGCCGACGAATCGTTGTCGAGGTTCACAAACACCAGGTGACAGAAAGTCTCCACACGGATGGCATCCAGGTGAATATCGGCCTCACAAAAATCCTCTATCAATTCGCTGCGTCGGGCTCGCCGCAGGCTGCCGTCCAGGTTGTAGACCCATGCATGGTAGGGGCAGGTTACGGCCTTCACCTTGCCGGCACCGCTCAGTAGTTCATGACCACGGTGTTTGCACACGTTATAAAAGGCGCGCAGTTCACCTTGCGTATCACGCATGGCGACGATGCTTTGCCCCTGGATATCGGCAGTGACATAACTACCGGGTTCACGCAGTTGTTCTTCGTGGCAAAGAAACTGCCAGGTTTTTGCGAATACCTGTTCTTGCTCGATCTGCAAGAATTGCGGCTCAAGGTAACAGTCACTGTGGATAGAGCGTGATCGGCTCGCTACGGCATCATAACCATCGCTGATGCGCAACCATTCTTGTGTATGAAGCTTCAAGCTCACGGGTGAGTAGATACCAGAATAGGGGTGGTCAGTTCAGACAGTGATTTCCTCTGCAAGCCATTGCCATCAAAATTAGCCGGGTCAAGCCAGTTCTCAAACGCCGCTTTAAGTTGTGGCCATTCCTGATCAATAGCCCCATACCATGCGGTATCACGGTTGCGTCCTTTGTAAACCATTGCCTGGCGAAAAATCCCTTCGAACGAAAAACCCAGGCGCCGTGCAGCGCGACGCGACCGTTCGTTCAGGGCATCACACTTCCATTCATAACGCCGGTACCCCAGTTCAAAAGCATGTTTCATCATCAGGTACATCGCTTCTGTTGCAGCCGGTGTCTTTTGCAGACGGGGAGAAAAATGAATATGCCCGACTTCGATCGAGCCACTGGCCGGGGTGATACGAAGGTAACTGGCTACTCCCATGGCTTTGCCTTGAGGGTCAACGACGGCATAGAACATTGGATCCGATTGTGTACTGATTTCTTCCAGCCACGACTGTAATGCCTGTGGCGTATCAAAAGGGCCGTACGCCAGATAGACCCAGTCCAGGCCATCGGCGTCTTGCGCAAAGGCGTCGAACAACTCCGACGCGTGATGCTTTGCATTAAGCGCCTCTAGCCGGCAGTAGGACCCCTCTAGGGATTCCTTGTGAGGAAACGGCGGTGGCNTCCAGTTGGTAACGGGAAAACCGATCGCAACATTNGAGTCAGTCATNAGAAGTCCAGTTTGATTATGTGACAGTCTACTAATGGCAACGGACTAATTTTCCGTGCATCTCGGCACAATTATCACAGTATGTGTCATTTGAATCATCTGAAGTCTTTGGTGCAACGGCTTTTCGGTTAAGGGCCTTAATCGATTGTCGATCAAACGTAGGTATCTGTTGCTGAGCCGAGTTGTTCTCGAACCCAGTCAATGTGGAATCCAGAAGATGATGCNGGTGCGATCTGTGAAGGGTGCGGATTGGTTAGCCCTTTAAGATCTGGGTCAATAATGAGTGGCTCCCTCAGATCACATCCTGCAATCAATAAATCAGGTTTTGTTCCTAAGGCGAGATTGAGTATTGCCGCGCAGGCAATGTCACCACACCAGGGCCCGTCGATGCGTATTTTCATATCGGCCTTAACACAAAGGTCACGAATCTCACGAGCAACACTGAGCCCTCCAATAAGTGCCGGCTTGATACATATACCAGCGGCGATACCATCATTCACGGCCTGCTTAGCCACATCGAAGTCAGTACTGGTTTGGCCATCCAGTAGAATTGTTGCACCCAGTTCTTGCGTCAGTTTGCGATTCTGTTCATAAAGGCTACAGGGCTCCTCCCAGATGAGGCGAGGATCTTCGATAGCGTTGATAGNCTGGCTCGCCTGCTCGAAAGACCATCCCCCATTTGCGTCTACCAACAAAGTTTGAGAGTGATTCATTAGATCCAGTGCTGCCTGTATCAGCCCTAGTTCATGCGCGAGTGGGTGAACGCCAACTTTCAGTTGAATCACCTTTCTTTGCGGTCCTGCTGCTGAGATTCGTTTGCGGATGCTGTCCTTGTGACTTTCGGATATGGAAAAATAATCTTCTATGCTGTTGTTAAGTGCGCCTCCCAACATATCGGCAAATGGAACATTATGTTTGCGTGCAAGCAGATCCAGGTAAGCCGTCTCAAGCCCAAAGGCAATCCCACGCCATGATTTATCTTTTTTCTGGATTTGCTGAATAAATTCAGCGAGAGCCTCTTCTGACTGGCAAAGTAAGGCGGGGAGAAATGTTGATTGGTCTGCATAGCGCGCGAGACGTTCGTCAGCTGCAAGAGAAGGGGCAGGAACAATTTCTCCAAGGCCCGATATTCCCTGTTCAGTATGCAAACATAGAATCTGTCCATATATCGCGTCTTGCGAGACATGCGACATGTTGTAGGGCCCATCCCGAAATGGGGTCTCAAAATCCCAGACCTCAATTTTAGTTATTCGCATCTAACAGGCACCTGTTCAGGTTTGTCGGAAATTCAGCCAGGCCATGAACGTACGACTAACCACCCATTGAACTCGTCGGCACCATTGCCTGATAGATCAAACGGGCGAAATGCTGCTGAACAGGGTCCCAGTAAGGAGAAAGAACGCCTCCGTCGAATCCATCGGAAAGCCGTCCTTCCTGCATTCTTTCGAGAATACCAATGTCTTCAAGATTCAAGTCATGCCAGTTCTTGATGACGGCATTGCGAGCATGATGGTACTGCTCACTGTGAGCGCCATCACCCACAAAGTAAAGACTGATGGTCTCCTTGCTGACTCCGGCATCTATTGGCGTTGGGANAAAAACAACCAGCTGGTCGGGGAAGATCTCAAACGCAAAATTGGGGAATAACACGTACCACTCGCCCCGATTTTTCTTGTGATCAGGTAGGTTTGGAAAGTAAGGGAGACCCTCGCCCCGGGTCGGATCGGTTTCCTTGAACGTATAACCACATGAGAGGATATGGTCTTCAAATGTGGGGGGATCCCGTTCGGCCATCGTCACAAACGAATGCAGCCATGGATGGCAGGAAAACACATGGTACGGCTCAATAAAGTTTTCGATTGCGAGTTTCCAGTTGGCCTGGATGTCAAAGNTCAGTGATCCACCAAGATGCAAAGATTCAAGGTCGTACCCTTCCAATTTTTCTACAATCGGTGCGATGTGCGATGAAAACGCCCCGGCCTGGCCATCCAGATTAACAAAGATCCAGTCGTGCCAGGTATCACAATGTACTTCGACAAGATTGGATGAAACGCAATCAGTCGGTTGTGTATCATGCTGATCACCGCCGAAAAAATGGGGCCGGGCCAGCAACTTACCCTTGAGGCTGTAACTCCATGAATGATTGGGGCAGACGATGTTACGGCAGTTGGTTTTTGATTCTTTGATCAGCGCTGCGCCGCGATGAATGCAGACATTATGAAATGCCCGGATGATGCCGTCGGTGTCTTTGGTCAGAAGCAGCGACTGTCCCGCCACCTGCACAGGGNGGACAGTCCCGGTTTCGGCAAGCTTATGGGCGAATTCGGCAAACACCCAGTTTTTCTTGAACACCCACTCGCGTTCTTCTTGAAAAAATTCGGGATCGATATAGGCGGCGTTGGGTAGCGTTGATCCTTCTGACGTGGGCGCATTCAGGCGCTGCCACAGTGCTTCATCGAGCCATTGTGTTTTATTCAAAGCTCACCCCTGATCAAAGGAATTCGTCTTTAGTGCTGTATCTTAGTGATAATAGGTGGTGTCGCAAGAAAGGAATTACCTGATCGACCACGCCGCTTTAACACCCTCAAGGACCGCCTCTTCAACGGTTCGCGGGGCTAACGCATCGCCGATTTTTTTGATTTGAAAGGATGGATTATCAGGAGTTATTAAGTCACTCATCCAGTCGCAATCATTGTTTGATTGGGGCGGGTAACAGCTGACAATTGCGTCGACATCTTCACAAATAATCGCTTCACCATTAATGGTGTGTTGAAAAAAAGCAGTCCGGGCTTGCGCTCCAAAAAAACGCGCGTAGCAAGTTATCTCGACATTAAGACTATGGAGTTCACCGACCCATTGATCTCGCACAATGGCCGGAATCGATTCTCCACAGGTGCTTGCCCCTGAAAGTAATCTGACCTTGTGGCCACTCAGTGCAAGCATATGAGCAACACCCAGTCCTGACCAATCAGAACTCCAGTCAGCAATCACCACATTTTGGCCAGCGGGGCTCTCACCTGCAATAACAGACCAAGCGCTGAGAAGTTGCATGTCGGTGACTTCAGCCTCGGGTAGACGAGGGACAGCGCCTGTACTGATGATGACCACATCCGGCCCTATGGCGTGTAATGCATCCGGATCTGCCGAAGATGCCAGGCAGATCTCGACAGAACTTCGATCAAGTTCGTTCATCAAGTTGGTAGTGACACCGCCAAATTCAGATCGACCAGGCAGCTTTTCGGCCAAATTGACTTGCCCCCCGAGTTTGGATTGCTTTTCATAAAGGACCACTTTATGCCCCTGGCCGGCGGCGGTTACAGCCGCTTTCATGCCGCCTGGCCCGCCACCAACAACCCACACTAGTCGCTTGGATTGAATGGGTTGGGGTTTAAGGTCCAGTTCCCGACCAGTGACGGGGTTCTGGATACAGGAGATGGCATGATGGGTTAGCCGATGGCCAACGCAGGCCTGGTTGCAGCCTATGCAAGCCCGGATATCTTCGCTTCTATTCTGCTACCTTATTGGGAAAGTCTGGATCAGCAATCAAGGCTCTTACCATGCCGATCATGTCTGCTTTTCCTTCGCTCAATATTTGTGACGCGGTCTGGGCCTGATTGATTCGCCCAGCGACGAGCACTGGTTTAGCAACAATCGACTTAAGTTGTGCGGCGTCATCGGCGACAAAAGCGGGCGCTACAGCCATGGGCGGAAAAACATGGATCCATCCATCAGGCGAGGCGGATGATCCTGAGATTACGCTGAAATAATCCAGGTGATCGGCTTTCTCTAGAGCCCGACAGATTTCAATGGTCTCTTCTTTCTCCACCCCGGAGTTGGTTTTTTCATCCAGTGTGACTCGAACGCCCAGCGTCTTTTCGGTGCCGATGGCGTGTCTTGTTTTAGCAATGGATTCGGACAAAAAGCGCATTCGGTTCTCGAGGCTTCCGCCAAATTCNTCCTTACGATGGTTGATACGCGGATTCAGGAACTGCCCAATCAGGTATCCCTGACTGGCGAGTATCTCGATGCCATTGAGTCCGGCTTCAGCGAGACGGGCGGCTGCCGTTGCGTAACTTTCAATCACCTCCCAGACCATTTCGTTAGGCATGGGAATCGGTACCACCCGATAGCGATCATCAGGAGTATCGGACGCCGAGTAGACCAATGGGCGGGATCCATCATGACTGTATCGAACTGACCGGCCCGCGTGAAATAACTGGCCGAAAACAGCTGTACCATATCTACTGCAGGCGCGAGACAGTCTTGCCATGCCGGGAATAATGTCATCACGCCCTGCATTGAGATAAGCCGATTCAAAAGCAAAGCTTGGGTGAAAGGCCATACCCTCCAGGATAATCAGCCCGGCGCCGCCTCTTGCCCGAGCCTCGTGGTAGGCAATCAGGTCATCGCTTACAAGGCCGCCGGCGCCTAGTGTTGTCCCATGTGGCGGGTTAAAAATCCTATTTCTTAGTTTGGTCGGGCCGAGACTTATTGGCTCAAATAGGTTTTCGTACATGGGTAATAGTCAAAGAAAGTAGGCAATGACAGATGATTTGGGCTCTGTACTAATCAGCCCAAATCAAGCGCCTTGCAGGTATCGCATAAATAAAGGTACAAGTGTACAATTTAAGTTATGAAAGACACAAGTGTACCAGACCAGGCAGTTTCCCAGCCAGCACATGTCTTGCAGCACCTGACCCAGGCCCTGCCGGGCCTAACACCGGAGCTGCAGAAAACCGCGACCTATGTTCTTGAGAATCCTAACGAGATCGGGGTGAGCTCGATCCGTGAGATTGCCGTCAAGGCAAAGGTAAAACCCAACTCGCTGGTTCGAATGGCACGCAGGATTGGTTTTGAGGGTTACGAGAATTTTCGCAAACCGTTTCGTGAACAGATTCGCCGCGGTGAGTACGATTATCGAGACCAGGCTAAATGGCTTCAGTCGCTGGGGTCGGGGGGCCAACCGGACAGTATTTATGCAGAGGGCGCTGCCGCGACCATCGCCAATATTGAAAAACTTTACGCTATGAATAAGTCTGTCGATCTCAAGGCTGCAGCGGATGAGATTGTGAACGCACGCAGGACTTACGTACTGGGCGTAGGCCTGGTAAATGCTGTGGCCACCAACTTTGCTTATCTCGCTAATATGGCAATTGATAATGTTGTCTCAATACCCCAGGAAGGTTCGGTACCGGTGGATGGCCTGGTTCGTGCTGATAAGCAAGATGTACTGCTCGCCATGACTTTCAAGCCTTACCGTCGGGAAGTAGCAGAGGCAGTTGAGGCAGCTCGTACACAGGGCGTCACGATTATTGCGATATCAGATAGTCCTGCGTCACCGATTTTTAAAGGGGCTGATTATCGGTTTCTAATATCGGTTGATACGCCATTGCTGTTCATATCAACTGTGGCACTTTCGGCTTTGCTGGAATCATTGATGGCGTTCGTGATCGCAGATCTTGATGAATCAGTCATTGCCAGTATTGAGCGCTTTCACCAACGTCGGTACGATCTGGGTATCTACCTGGAGGAGAGTTAATAAGGTTATGAACAACTCGCGAATTCAACAGCGAGATGTTGTTCGTACCCTGGATCCTGCGTACTACACCAGCGACGCGATCTATCAGCAAGAATGCGCGGGCCTTTTCATTCGAACCTGGCAATATGTGGGTCATGTCTCGCAGGCGCGAAACCCCGGGGATTACTTCAGTTTTGAGATTGGTGACCAACGGCTTTTCTGTATCCGAAATAGCGATAACGTACTGCTTACCTTCTACAATGTCTGCCAGCACCGGGCGCATCAACTGGTAGAGGGGCAGGGTCACTGCAAAAAGGCCATTGTCTGTCCGTACCATGCCTGGTCATATGGCTTGGATGGAAATCTACTGCGTGGCCCCAACACCGAGGTGATCCCGACGGAGATACGAGAACGCATCTGTTTGACTCCGGTGCGGACGCAGGAATTCTGTGGGTTTGTTTTCGTCAACCTGAATGACGAAGCCGAGCCAATGGAAACCTGGTTTCCGCAAGTAGAGGCGCAACTGCGCACCTTTGTGCCAGATATCGATCAGCTGAAGCCTGTCGAAACGATTTTGGTGAATGAAAAGTGCAACTGGAAGGCCTCGGTTGAGAACTATTCGGAGTGTTATCACTGCCGGATTAATCATCGGACTTTTGCCACAGGGGTGATCAAGCCTGATACCTATGATATTCAGCCGCAAGGTTACTGTCTTCGCCACACCACCGAATGTCAGAATCTTGAAAAGATGACCTATCCCATAGACTTGCGGCCAATGCGCATGCGGGTGATTACTCATCCTGGTACCTGTGGCCAACGTTTTCTTTTCAGGTCTACCCCGGCAACATTCTTAATACCTATCACTG
>JGI26239J51126_1000437_pt1 | contig 23105 bp, 26 predicted proteins | sample SaaInlV_130m_DNA_3_FD_51126 | JGI IMG/M metagenome (IMG submission 51126)
GGCCTTGGGTTTGGCCTTGGGTTTGGCCTTGGGTTTGGCCTTGGGCTTTGACTCAACCTTGGGTTGGGTTTTCTGTCCAGACTTGGGCTCGGATGAAAGTGCGCCCTGCGCTTCAACCTGGTCGGATTGGGTCGCTACGCCGACCATATCGCCGACTACTGGTTTCGCCGTCAATTCAGTTCTGTGCGATTCGCCGATTGTTGCTACTAGTTTGCCCTCAGACCCGCTGCCAGAAGTCTCCAACGTACTATCGACCTTCGACGAGCCTTCTTCTGCTTGTCCAAGGACAACTGCCAAATCAGCCTTCGCTGGCTTGGCGGGATCAGTTTGTCCAGTAGAGCTGCCTTGCCCTAGCGTTGACACAGGATCATTGCGACTAACGCCGGCGAGGTCTACGCGGCCGCGCTCGACATCAGTCGAACGATTCAGGTAGGCACCATATAAGCCACCAACCACCAACAGCAGCACAAAGATTGTGACTACCCACCGGTAATGAATCGCAACAGGTTGGTATCGACCCTTAGTGTGTTCGGTCATGGTACCGGGGCCATCTTCTTTTGGTGGCAGATCTGCTTGGTAGTCAGCGATCGCCTGTTCTATGCTGACACCAGCAAGGCGTGCATAACTTCGAAGATAGCCAACTGCGTAGGTCCAACCAGCGGTGTTGCTGTAGTCGTCGGCCTCCAACGCGCGGACCATGTCGGGCAGAAGGTTTAAGTCAGCCGCAACATCCTCGATGCTCCAGTCGTAGAGCTCTCGAGCGCCACGCAGTATCGCTCCAGGGCTGGATTGAGCACCTTTGTCAGTCATTCGATCCGCCAACCATGAACGCCCTTAGTTCTTCCACCTGCTCGCTCGCTGGATAATCTGAGCGTAGTTTAGATGCATACTGCACTACCAGGTCCTTGGCTCCGAGTTTTTGTTCATTACGAACCCCAAGCAGCAGGCTGTCGGCTGACGCCGGGCCCGTACCGAAATAGCGCTCGAGAAAAGCCCTTGCAGAGAGGTTTTCGCCCAAATTAAAGCTTACGACAGCACACTGGTACAAAATCGCGCTGCTATTCGGCCGTGATACGAGCGCCGCGCGAAACTGGTCTTGCGCTCCAATCAGGTCTGACACCCCCATCAAGCAAAGGCCGAGGCCAAACTGACTGCGATACACAGCCGTATTGAAGGGGTCATCCAAGGCCGCTCGAAACTGCTGAATCCCATCCGCCCAAGCGCCTAACTCGCAAAGAACGGTGCCAAAATCATTGCGAGCGCCGAAATTACCAGGGTCACTAGCCAGAGAGATTCTAAACCGTCGGCGCGCCTGTGCTGGGTCACCCAGTTTAAATCTCAGCAACGCCATGGCATGATTTGCCGCCGAGTTTTGTGGCGCAATAGCCAGCGCTTCCTCCAGGGCCTCAAGTGAAGCCGAGAGGCGGTCTTGTTTCAAGTAACCCAGACCAAGACGCGTATACAACTCGACTCGCTGGCTGTCATCCCAACCCGGTGGGTTGTCCTGCACAGCGGCGCAACCGGCCAGCATCATCAGTCCAAAAAATACTGCCACCAACCTCATCTGCTATCACCGCCTAAGGCGTATCGCGCGCTACGGCTGGTGCGATCACGAACTTCGCCTGCCAACTGCCCACAGGCAGCAGCAATATCGGCGCCTCTGGTGCGACGAGTAATTGTCATCAATCCGCCCGCCAAAACTTCCTCGCGAAATCGATCGATAACCAACTTGGGGGAACAATCGTACGCAATACCCTCAACCGAATTGAACGGTATAAGATTCACTTTCGCGGGAATATCTCGCAGCAGGTGGACCAATTTTCGGGCATGATCGGTCGAGTCGTTTATTCCATCCAGCATAACGTATTCAAAAGTGATCCGTCGCCGGCTGTCGTTATTCAGGAAACGTCGGCAAGCGCCCAAAAGTTGGTCGATAGGATATTTACGATTCAGTGGTACCAACTGGTCGCGAATATCATCTTCCACCGCGTGTAAGGAGACCGCAAGACTGACCGGGCAATCTTTGGCCAAACGATCTATTGCCGGCACGACCCCTGCTGTGCTCAGGGTGACACGCCGACGCGATAGTCCAAACGACAGATCGTCCAGCATCAAACGTATCGCGCTGACCACTGCATCGTAGTTCAGTAGCGGCTCGCCCATACCCATCATCACCACGTTGGTAACCGGCCTNGGCCCGTATCCNGCATCAGCCAACAACCGCCCAGCTAGCCAGAGCTGACCAATAATCTCGCTGGCCTCGAGATTGCGACTGAAGCCTTGCCGGGCAGTTGCACAAAAGGTGCAATTCAGGGTGCAGCCTACCTGGGATGAGACGCACAAGGTCCCCCGATCGTCTTCGGGAATAAATACCGTTTCGATACAGTTGCCATCCTCAAGCCGAAAGAGCCACTTTCGAGTGCCATCTTCAGAGATCTGTTCACCTGCTTTTTCCGGTAATGCCAATATCGCCTTTTCAGACAAAGTCTGCCGTAACGAAAGGCCCAGGTCCGTCATCTCGGAGAAATCGGTGACGCCGCGCTGATAGACCCACTTAAGGAATTGGCGGGCATGAAACTCTTTCACGCCCAGCCCGACGAAATAATCCTGTAGCGCGGACCGATCCAGCCCGAGTAAGTTGATCTGCTGTGGCACCCGCTTTCGCCCTCAGCTCAGCCCGCTCTAGAGCACAGATCAGTGGATTCGAAGAAAAACCCTATTTCTTCCCGGGCGGTATCTGGACCATCAGACCCATGAACCGAGTTGGCTTCGAGCGATTCGGCAAAATCAGCACGTATCGTACCTGGAGCCGCTTCAACAGGGTTGGTTGCCCCCATGATTTCGCGGTTGCGCGCAATCGCGTTTTCGCCCTCAAGCACTTGCACCATCACGGGCCCAGAAGTCATGTACTCAACCAGGTCGTTGTAAAACGGCCGCTCCCGGTGGACCCCATAGAACTCCTGTGCTTGAACCCGGGTGAGGTGGATCATCCTGCTGGCGATGATCTGTAATCCGCCGGATTCAAACCGGGCATAGATTTTTCCAATGAGGTCGCGCCTGACGGCGTCTGGCTTTACGATGGAAAAGGTACGTTCAACGGCCATTCAATATCTCCGGTTCAATAGTTGGTATGTGTATCACGCGCTGAGCGCGCCAAGCCCCAGGGTTGATCACACGCTTCGCGCTTTGGGGTCTAAGGATGCCAAAAGGTGGCCGCCGTAGGTCAAATTTTAATCTGCGCTTAATGCCTCGGCAATGAGTACGTCACCATCTACTCCTGTGACCATTACCTCCAAGATCGCTCCCACAGGCGGTATCGGGCCTCTCAGGCGAACAGGCATATAGTTCTCCAGGCGACCATGATAGGTCGCGGGCCCGGAAGGTTCCGGGGCTCGTTCGACCAGCAAGTGGCCTGTGTTTAAGATCATGCCCGCCAGTGCTTCAGCGCGTAAATGCTGGCCAACCTGTCGAAGTTCAGCTGCACGCCGGCGCCGCTCATCACGTGGTACTTGCCGCGGAATCCGCGCCGCAGGTGTCCCCGGCCGGGCTGAGTACGCAAAAACGTGGGGGTACACAATGTTCGCTTTTCTGAGTATTTCGAGCGTACAGCGAAAATCAGACTCTGTCTCAGTAGGGAACCCAGCCATCACGTCAGCCCCAAGCACAAGTGATCCGATTCGTTCACGGGCCGCCTCAAGGCGCTCCATCAAAAAAACGGCGTCATAGCGCCGCTTCATACGCTTGAGGATTAAGGTGCTTCCACTTTGTAGTGACACATGAAGGTATGGGCAGAAACGATTACTTTGGGCCAAGGTACTAAGCAAGAGGTCATCAATATGGACTGGGTCGATCGAGCTCAGGCGCACTCGAAAGTCTCCCGGCAGAACGGCGATCTCCTGTAACAGACGGGTCAGCGAGGTGATTTCTTGCTGCTTATCATCCGATAAATCACTGTAACTCCCCAAATCGACCCCACACAGAACAATCTCTCGATAGCCCTGATCGACAAAGGTATGGATCTGTCGCAACACGCTCTGCCGATCAAAAGAGCGACTTTGTCCGCGGGCTCGATGAATGACGCAAAAAGTGCATGACTGGTCACACCCTTGCTGTATTTGGACAAAAGCGCGGGTACGTGACTCGTATCCGTTCAATAAAGCCGCCGGTAAACTGCTCAGCCTATCTACCCGCACCGGAACCTGGTCCGGCCGAGAATCCCTCGGCAACTCCCGGGCGGCCTGGGCAACCGCNAGTTTGTGATCATTTCCAAGCACCAGCGAGACGCCGGGGATCGTAGCGCACCCCGCGGGCTCGTTCTGGGCGTAGCAGCCGGTTACGATAACCTGAGCTGACGGATTTTGCCGCAGCACACGGCGTGTCGCCTGGCGGGTCTGGCGATCCGCTTCGGCTGTAACCGTGCACGAATTGATAACGTATAGATCGGCGGTATCACGGGAGCCAACTACCGTCCAGTGGTCTTCTGCCAACCGTTGAGCCATAACTGCGGATTCAAAGGTATTGACCTTACAGCCCAGGGTTATTACAGCCGCGCGCCCAGGAGTCGACCGGGTCGGAGCTCTTGCGAAATCCGAAACGACCATAGTCGATTCGCGAGGAGCCCTCTCGAGAGCTGATCCCACTTAGCTCGATTTCACAGTGAAACTTTCGCCGCAGCCGCATTCATCGACCACGTTGGGGTTGTTGAAATGAAACGCAGCAGATAGGCCATCGGCAGCAAAGTCAATTTCCGTCCCGTCCAGATACGCCACGTTGCTATCGTCCACAATGACTTTGATACCGCGGCTGGTAAAAACTTTATCGGTGGCACCGACTTCATCGGCGTAGTCCACCACATAGGCAAGCCCCGAACAGCCCGTGGTCTTGATTCCCAGACGCAGGCCCTCGCCTCGGCCCCGCGACTGAAGATGTGTGCGCACGCGCTCTGCGGCGGCGTCGGTAAGTGTAATTGCCATAATATTCGCTCGAAAAGGTCCTTTTTATCCGTGCGCCTTTTCCATAGGTTGGCAGCGGATTTTCCTGGGGGATTTTACCATGTTCAACCCAATCTCACTACCGCTCACCGCTAGCTTCGCCCTTTTCGATCGTATGTTCAATTGAGGTCAGAACACCTCTGATAATGTTGANGTCCGCTTGGGAGCACACTCCCTGCCGCAAGAGTCGACGCATTTTTCGAAGCAGCCGCGTACGAGGACCCANTAGGAACCCTGTGCGATGACCGACCCGCTCCAGGTGTTCCATCAGGCGTTCGAACTCCGAGACCGTCATTGGAACGGTTCCTTTCAATCGAGGATCGATTTCACACCCATTATCCTCACTGGGCGCATGGGAACATGACTGCCGACGGACCTCATAGATCAAAATGGCGACTGCGGTCGCAACATTGAGTGAAGGGAAGTCATCTTCTACCCCAACCCGTACATGGGAATGACACAGATCGAGGTGTTCATTTGTCAATCCTGCGGCCTCCTGGCCAAATACCAATGCGGTTGACCCATGTCGAGAGGCTTCAATTAACTGAGATGCTGCGTTTTGCGGCTCAAGCAAAGGCGAGCCAACCGTCCGACGGCGCGCTGTAGCACCGATAACAAAACTACAACCAGCTGTCGCCTCCTCAAGGGTATCGCAAACGGTTGCCTGTTCAAGAATATGCTCGGCACCTGCTGCGCGCGCCGTCGCGTCCTGGGCGGGAAAAACCCGGGGCCTCACCAGTCGCAGGTCTGCAAGGCCGAGATTAGCCATTACCCGTGCTGCTGCCCCAATATTTCCGGGATGGGTTGTCTCAACCATCACGATCCTTAGGTTTTCTATCAAATTTGTGCTCCTAGGCGGCAAGCCGAATATCCGACACGCCAGCGCCTACCATACGTTAGAATTCGCGCCACGATTTCGTCCCGACCCGAGTTTCGCTCCAATTGCCGCGCTTGGTGACTTTGCGGTTACCCGCACATTGTGAGACGGACACGGGATCCACTTGTCACACTTCCGGAGGATTTGCATCGACCATGCATCCGATGCTGTATACCGCGGTCCGCGCCGTGCGCGAGGCCGGACGGGTCATTTTAATGTACCTGGACCAACTCGACCGGCTCGAAGTCAGTTCCAAGGGCCGTAACGATTTTGTCAGCCAGGCTGATATTGAAGCCGAACGGGCGATTCTCGAAATTCTAACCAAAGCCTACCCTGACCACGGAATACTGGCCGAAGAGAGCGGCGCTCAGGAAGGGGGTGATTACACTTGGGTGATTGACCCCCTCGATGGTACAACCAATTTTCTCCACGGGTTTCCAGTATTTGGTATATCGGTGGGAGTTACCCGAAAAAACATTATCGAACACGGGGTTGTGTACGATCCACTACGGGACGAGATGTTCACCGCTAGCCGAGGGGACGGCGCTCAACTGAACGGCAGACGAATCCGGGTGAGCAGCACCCGGCACCTTGAGCCAGCCCTTCTAGGTACCGGATTTCCATTTCGCGAACTCAAAGTTATCGAGCCGTGGATGCGCACCTTCGAGGCCTTACTGCCGAAAACGGCAGGAATCCGCCGAACGGGTGCCGCTTCGATTGATCTTGCTTATGTTGCCTCCGGTCGACTGGACGGATTCTGGGAATTTGGACTCAAACCCTGGGACATTGCAGCAGGTGCGCTCCTGATCCGTGAGGCCGGAGGTTTAGTTGCGGATTTTTCCGGTGGCCAGGATTTCCTCGCTAACGGCAACGTGGTGGCTGCCAACACTCATCTTTTCGAGGCATTACGTAAAATTGTTGCCCAAAGGGCGTCCTGATATTTACCTCAACCTCTAGATTCCATAGAATCTGTGCCAGACCATTTCGATTCAAGCGACCCGGAGAAGATAAATGACATACGTAGTTGGCGATTCGTGCATCCGTTGTAAACTTACCGACTGTGTTGAAGTCTGCCCCGTGGATTGCTTTCACGAAGGCCCTAACTTTCTGGTGATTGATCCCGAAGAATGCATAGACTGCAGCCTGTGCGAACCGGAGTGCCCGGTGAATGCGATCTTTGCTGAAGAAGATCTTCCGGATGACCAGCAGGAATTCATGGCCCTCAATGCCGAACTCTCCCAGAAATGGCCAGTAATCACCGAAATGAAACCTGCGCCTGAGGACGCCGACGACTGGAAGGAAATTAGCGGAAAACTAGACCACCTGCAGCGCTAACCTGCCTATAGGGCGCAAGTTATCCACGCATCTTCGCCCTTAACCGAAAGCGCCTCCCCAGCGAAACAGTAATTGCAGACAAAGGTTGGCGCCAAGCCCCGCGACAACATCGTCTGCGACAATTCCAAAACCACCTCCCAGGCGTTGGTCAATCGTTGAAATCGGGGGTGGCTTGGAGATATCCAATAACCGGAATAAAACAAACCCGGTCAATAGCGCCGGTACCGATGGGGGCACCAGTGCCAGTGTTACCAGAATGCCCGCGATCTCGTCAATGACAATGCGGGGATCATCATGAATCCCGAGTAAATTCGCCGTACGCCCCGACACCCAGATAGCGATGATCACAACCAGGGTCATGATCACTAGGTAAAGCGCGGGCCCGGCATGCCACAAAAACCAGACCAGGACGAGCCCCGGTAGCGTACCGACCGTACCTGGCGCCCATGGGCTGCGACCAGTACCAAAACCTTGCCCGATCAGGCAGATTAAACGTTCAAACACCGAAAGGGTTCTTGCCACTGCGCCTTACCTGCTCCAGGTGTGTCGGTAGCCCGGCACCAGTTCAGTCAGAATCCTGCCGTTGTAACGCACATGACAAGCCCCGCTGGGAGTCACCTCACCGATACAGGTCAACGGGAGAGTAAGCTCTTCTTCAAGAACGCTAACCGAGCCTCGCCTCGCCGTGGGCACGGTAAAACAGAGTTCATAATCATCCCCACCCCCCAACGCTAACTCCAAAGCACGGCGATGGCCAAGGTCGCGCTCAGCCTGAGGGTAAAGCGGAATGCGGGTGGCATCGATGTCCGCACCCAAATTAGCGCTCGCATGAAGAACATGACCAAGATCGCTCAACAAGCCGTCAGAAATATCGATAGCGCTGTGTGCCAGCCCGACGAGTGCGACTCCGAGGTCAAGCCTGGGTTGCGGATACCACAAGGCGTCCAGTAGCGCGTCTTCTAAGCGCATATCATCGCGTTCGAGTGCAGCGGCCGCACCGCCCAGGAGGCCGCTCACATATATACTGTCTCCTGGCTGTGCCCCATTGCGACGTAGCGCCGCCCCTGTGTTTACCCGGCCGCCCACAGTCATTGTTACCGACAGCGGTCCACGGGTGGTGTCGCCCCCCACCAGCGCGACATCGTAGCGACCGGCCAGAGCNAGCAGTGAAGCCGCAAACTGCTCTANCCAAGATTCATCAANCGACGGTAAAGTAAGATTAAGTGTCGCCCATTCAGCGCTTGCGCCCATGGCTGCGATGTCACTAAGATTAACCGCCAGCGCCCGGTGTCCTATTGATGCGGCTGAGTGCTCTTTATGAAAATGAGTGCCACAAACCAGCGTATCGGTAACGACAACACTTTCGGTGCCCGGGGTATGAGCGAGCACTGCGCCATCATCGCCGATGCCAAGTGTGACCCCTTTCCGCCCGGCCTGAGGTTGATCGAAATACCGAGCCACCAGTTCAAATTCATCCATTAACCCGGCGGCTCATCATCACCATTGCTTTCGGCGCTTTTCGCAAGCTGGTGCAAAACGCTATTGACAAAACGATAGCCCTGTTCAGCGCCGAATACATGGGCAACCTGCACAGCTTCATTAATAGCAACCTTCTTGGGCACGTCAGGGCGAAAGAGAATCTCGTACGCGCCCACCAGCACGATAGCCCGTTCTACCGGATCCAATTTCTCGGACGCTCTTTCCGAAAAAACCTCTAAGCGCCGCTCCAGTTCATCCTGGTAATGAGGCACTTGCGTAATCAGGTGACGAAAGTAATCCAGGTCAACGCTGGCGAAAGTCTCGTCGCTGATAAACTTCGACTCGATATCACCTGGGGCCTGACCGGTCACCAGCCATTGGTACAGGGCTTGGGTCGCGTTGCGCCGGGCCAAATGACGTGGAGAGACGGGCACGTCAGGCAGGCCCCGAATCGCTGATGTATTCCACCACTTCGAGTCCGAAACCAGACAATGCATGGGTGCGCAATGGAGTACCCAGCACCCGCACCTTTCCTACTCCTAAATCGGCGAGAATTTGGCTTCCCGCGCCGAGCATCCGCAATTCACGCTCCTTGCCATCACTGTCAGCCTCGCCGCGCAAGCGCCGGTCGAGTTGTGTCGCGTCTTCCGAGTATTCCAAAAGCACGAGTACGCCGGCCGGCTCCTTTGAGATTCGCGCTAATGCCGCATCTACGCTCCAGCGTTGGCTATTACGCGCCTGCGCCAACATGTCGAAAGCACCGCGGTGGGCATTCACCCGAACCACCGTCGGTTCGTCAGATTTGATCGAACCATGGATCAGTGCCATATGCACCTGCTTGAGTTCACCGTCTTCGTAGATCACCGCGCGAAAGTCCCCGTGTCGGGTATTGATCAGGTTTTCAGAGACCCTCCATACCGTCGGCTCTGCTCGCATCCGGTAACGGATGAGGTCTGCAATGGTTCCAATTTTGAGCCCATGTACCTGTCCAAACTCCAGAAGATCGGGCAATCGCGCCATACTGCCATCGGGGTTCAGAATCTCGCAAATAACACTGGCGGGCTCCAGCCCGGCAAGTCGGGCCAGATCCACCCCGGCCTCGGTATGCCCAGCACGGGTCAACACCCCGCCTGGCTGCGCCATAATCGGAAAGACATGTCCTGGGCTCACAATATCGGCAGCCGACGCGTTCTCGCTGACGGCAGTGCGGATCGTATGCGCGCGGTCCGCTGCCGAAATGCCGGTAGTTACTCCGGATGCTGCTTCGATTGAGACAGTGAAATTGGTTGAGTAACGAGCATTATTATCATTGACCATTAACGGCAGTTTTAAATCACGACAGCGATCCTCAGAGAGGGTCAGGCAGATCAGTCCACGGCCTTGTCCCGCCATAAAGTTGATATGCTCCGCGGTAACGAATCCCGCCGCGACAATCAGATCACCTTCATTCTCCCGATCCTCATCGTCGACCAGGATCACCATCTGGCCTTGAAGGTAATCGCGCAGGATATCTTCGATTGGACTAACTGTGCCGGGCAACTTTTCGGTACTCATCGGATGAACCTGGTCTGGTTTTTAAAAGGTGCGACAATAGTTGGGCGCATCACAGTCCATTCTGACTCAATCATCACATTCTTGTAGTCGTTTAAGGTAACGTGCTACAAGGTCCACCTCAATATGAACCAAGTGATCGATCTGCAATTCTCCCAAGGTGGTCGCTGTAAGAGTATGGGGCACCAAATTTAACTCGAACTCGACAACAGAGCTGCTGTCATCAACCCGGTTCACGGTCAGGCTGACGCCATCAACCGTCACCGACCCTTTTTCGGCGATAAGCGGGGCGAGCGCGCGCGGTGCTCTAAACCGCATCCGTGTAGAGCGTCCTGCGGGCTCTTTGGCGACAAGCGTGCCCAAGCCGTCGACGTGCCCGCTCACCAGATGTCCGCCAAAACGATCTCCAACACTCATTGCAAGCTCAAGATTTACCCGACTCCCTTCAGACAGCTTGCCCAGATGGGTCCGCGACAGAGTCTCTCGCGATACATCAAAAGCCAAACAGTGANCTGAAAGTCGAGCAACGGTTAAACAGACTCCACTGACCGACACNCTNTCTCCAATCGAAATATTTTCGCCGATCAGGNCCTCAAGTCCCAACTCTATCGTCANCTCGCCATCGCAGGTAGACACCGCACAGACACGAGCAACACTTTGAACGATTCCCGTAAACATATTCAATGCGAGCTATGGGGCCGGTATACCAAACGCAGGTCGCGGCCGATCTGGCAAACATCGCTAAGTTCGAAACGCAATCTATCGTCTATGGATCCAATTGCGGGCATGACAAACATACCGCGGCCGCCCGAGCCCAACACATCAGGCGACTGGTAGACCCACACTTCATCAACCAAGCCCCCTGACACAAAAGCGCCGGCCACCGCTGCGCCTGCTTCGATCAATACTTCGTTGCAGTGGCGAGCGGCCAACAGATCCAGTAGTTGGTCAAGATCTACTTGCCCGTCAGAGCCGCGTAGGCAAACCCGCTCAGTGCGCTGATCGAACTCACTTGCTGTTTGATTTTCATCGGAACCGGCGATCAGTACCGGACCAGCGACAGAAAATAGTCGTGCCCCAGGGTCTATCTGGCTACGACCAACCAGCACTACCCGCAATGGTTGTACCACAGGCTCGTCAAGGCGCGCATTGAGTCGTGGATTGTCAGCGCGAACGGTTCCAATACCGCTCACCAGGGCGCAACTTCGGGCGCGAAGACGATGGACATCATTACGCGCCTCCTCACTGGTAATCCACTGGCTGCTGCCGTCACAGGCCGCAGTGCGCCCGTCCATCGTTGCTGCGACCTTGAGCCGGACCAAAGGTCGTCCCACCTCCATCCGGCGGCAGAATCCGGAATTAAGTTCCCGGACGCCTAACTCGTCATCAGCGAGAATCACCTCGATCCCCGCTTGTTCCAACATCCGATGCCCCCGCCCGGCGACCTTGGGATTGGGGTCACCCATGGCTGAAACCACCCGCTGAACCCCGGCGTCGATCAGCGCCTGTGCGCACGGTCCAGTTCGCCCCTGGTGAGCACAAGGTTCAAGACTGACAAACACCTCCGCGCCTCGAGCCCGCGCGCCAGCGTTACGTAAAGCATGAATCTCGGCATGGGGTTCACCCGCTTTTTCATGCCAGCCCTCACCGACAATCGTGTGATCCTGGACAATCACACAGCCGACCCGAGGGTTCGGTTTTGTCGTGTAAAGTCCTTTGCGTGCAAGCGCAACTGCCTGACTCATCAGATCACGGTCGCGGCNCGTTAGCCGGGTTGGAGTTATCACTTTTCTTCTGCAGCCTTTTCAATCAACAGTGACAACTGAGCTACATTGGAACCCGTCCGCTTCTCCCGACGCAGCCGGTCCACTTCTTTACTGAATGCAGAAACATCCTCGAAACTCCGATAGACCGACGCGTAACGCACGTAGGCAATCTCATCTGCGCGTTGCAGTCGATCCATCATGGCCTGTCCTATCAAGGCGGATCGCACCTCCGGCTCACCGCTCAACTGCATCTGGCGGCTGACGGAATTAATCAATTCCTCTACTTTATCCGACCCAACAGGGCGCTTCTCGAGTGCTCGTAACAGGCCTCGGCGAAGTTTTTCCTCGTCCCAGGGCTCACGACGGCCATCGCTTTTAATAACCCGAGGCTGCTCAAGCTCAAAACGTTCAAAAGTGGTAAAACGATGACTGCAGGCTTGGCACTCCCGCCGGCGGCGGACCGTAGCGCCCGCATTGCTAATCCGCGAGTCGACTACCCGGGTATCCTCGTTGGAGCAAGCAGGGCAACGCATAAGAAAAAGGCCGGCAGCGGCGACTCACTTAAGGTAAGGGGTCGCCTTCAACGCCTTCCTTCGGTACGGGAAGCATGTCCTCACGGGATATGCCGAGCATCAACACCGCAGGACTGGCCACAAAGATTGAAGAATAGGTCCCGATAATCACCCCGACTAACAACGCAGATGCGAATCCTTTGATGATTTCCCCGCCGGCCAGCAACAATGTCAGCACCACCAGCAGGGTTGTAACTGAAGTGAGAACCGTGCGTGGGAGTGTTTGGTTGACTGAGTTATTCATGATTGCAACGACACTGCCTTTACGCATTTTCCGGAAATTATCGCGAACGCGATCAAAAACAACGATCGTATCATTCAGCGAGTAACCGATTACCGCCAACACCGCGGCCAGTACGGGTAACGAGAACTCGAGTGCGAGCACCGAGAAAACACCTAACGTAATAAGGACATCATGGACCAAAGCAACAACAGCGCCAATGGCAAAACGCCACTCAAAGCGTATCGCCACATAGATCAGTATGCCGATCAGCGCATACAGCATTGCCAGACCGCCTTTTTCAGTCAGCTCACCGCCAACCTGCGGGCCCACAAACTCTACTCTGCGCATCTGCACCGTGCAGTCGCCAACCAGCACGCCGTCCGTGGAACGACACTGTTGAAGGCCCCCTTCGGGACTCTCAGCGAGCACTTCACCAATTGGCCCGCGCAAAGCTTGCACTACGGCAGTACTGCGCTCGGCAGATGCTTGCCCGGCGACAACAGGCAGGCGAATCAGAATATCTTTTGAGGTGCCAAAATACTGGACGATCGCACTGTCAATGCCCGCCTCGGCCAATACAGAACGCACCTTGACCGGATCAACAGCCTCGGCATAAGAGACCTCTACCAGTGTTCCACCGGTGAAATCGATTCCGAAATTCAGACCCCGGATTCCCAGAGAGCCTGCGCTGATAGCGAGCAACACCAAAGAAACAATCAGGGCTGAGCGCCGCCTACCCAGAAAATCGAAATCGGTGACTTTTTCAAAAAAACGCATATCCGTCTCAGATCGCCAGGTCTTTCAGGCGCCGGCCGCCAAAAAAGAAGTTAACCAAAGCCCTTGTTAGGACGATAGCAGTAAACATCGACGTCAGAATACCGATGCTAAGAGTGACCGCGAATCCCTTAATTGGTCCGGTGCCAAAATTAAAGAGCACAATGGCTGCAATCAATGTCGTGAGATTGGCGTCAACGATGGTTGAAAGTGCCCGCTCGTAACCGGTGTGAATGCTCGCCTGCGGTGTATTTCCGTTGCGAAGTTCTTCGCGAATACGCTCAAAAATGAGCACGTTAGCATCCACTGCCATACCTACCGTCAACACAATGCCAGCGACGCCCGGCAGCGTTAAAGTCGCCTGCAGTAAAGACAGAACGGCGACGATCATTACCAGATTAAGCGCTAATGCCACGTTGGCAAAGAGGCCGAAAACCCGGTAGTAGATCGCCATAAATACTAGAACCAGAGCAAACCCAATAATCACGGACTGAAATCCTTGATCAATATTGGCCTGGCCCAGGCTCGGGCCCACGGTCCGCTCTTCAATAATCTCTACAGGTGCCGCGAGCGAACCGGCTCGCAGCATCAAGGAAAGATCGCGCGCCTCATCGACGCTATCGAGGCCTTCGATCTGGAAACGCTTTCCGAGCTGGTCCCGAATAACCGGGGCCGTAATCACTTCTTCAATGCGTTGCTTGACTCGGATCGTCCGACCGTCGGCACCTTTCACCGACATGCCATTCACATCGGTTTTGATCGTGGACTTGCTCTCAATGTAAAGCACAGCCATGCGCTTGCCGATATTCTTGCCGGTTATTTTCTGATTGATTCGAGCGCCGATCGCATCCAAGGTGATGCTGACGATTGCCCCTCCGCTTTGGGTATCGATGCTCGCGGCAGCATCCACAATGTTTTCACCGGAGTAGATCACCCGCTTTTTGAGCAAAATAGGCCGGCCATCCCGAAAGCGGAAAATCTTAGAACCTGGGGCCACTTTGCCGCTCAGGGCGGCATCAAGACTATGCTCTTCATCCACCATCATCATCTCGAGCGTCGCGGTGCGCCCAAGAATCCGTTTGGCGCGAGCTGTGTCCTGGACTCCCGGCAACTGCACGACGATACGACGATCGCCCTGGCGCTGAATAACAGGCTCGGCAACCCCCAACTGGTCGACCCGATTGCGCAGCGCCGTGATGTTCTGTTCGAGTGCGAACTGGGATAACTCCTCTACCTCGTTGTCAGACAGGCGCACACGCAGTGCGCCATCCGCGCTGCCCTTTGCATCCGCAATAACTAAACCGGGCAATGTTTGTCTGATTTCGTCCACGGCATCTGCTAGCACCGCTGGGTCACGCAGTACCACCGTGATACCGCCAGAGCCATCCCGACCGATCTTCTGGTAGCGAATTTTGGCCTCACGCAACGTTGAACGAAGATCGGCAACATAACGATCTTCGGCCCGTCGCACGGCACTTTGCATATCGACTTCCAATAGGAAATGCACACCGCCGCGCAAGTCCAGGCCGAGGTACATTGGCAATGCGCCAACCTGCGACAACCAGTCAGGCGCAGCCGGTAACAGCGTTAAAGCAACGGTAGTGCCACTGGCAAGGCGTAACTCCAACAGGTCCCGCGCCTGCAACTGGGCGTCGGTGGTCGCAAACCGAACTCGTATTCCCCGTTCATCCAGAACTGCTGACTTGTACTTAACCTCAGATGACTCCAGGACTTTTTGCACCTGGCCTAACTCCGCCGTTCCCAAGCGTGCGCCGCGTGCACCGCGCAATTGAACACCCGGATCATCGCCGAACAGGTTGGGAAGAGCATAGAATGCCCCGGGCACGATCACCACTGCGATGATCAGCCACTTCCACCACGGAGTGTGGTTTCGCATTGGGTTAGTAAGTGCCCTTCGGCATCACTTGAGCGACCGACTGGCGCTGAACTTTGGCATTCAGACCGCTGGCGATCTCCAGAGTGATAAAATTATCATCGAGGTCTGTCACTTTTCCCAAAAGCCCGCCATTGGTCACAATTTCTTCGCCCTTTTTGAGCGCTATGACCATCTCCTTGTGCTGTTTGGCTCTTTTTTGCTGCGGACGTATCAGTAGGAAGTAGAACAGAATAAAGATTACCACCAGTGGCAACAGGCTGAACAAGCCGCCGCCCGCGTCTCCCCCCGCTTGCGCCCAAGCGTCTGATATCAGGAAGTTCATTGTTTTACCTCGTATAGGCCTGGAAAAGCGCGCGATTATGCCATATCACGGCGTTCACCGGCATAGTTCGCCATGAACTCGCGTGTAAAAGCCATAAGCCGACCACAGCTGATGGACTCGCGGATATCCGCCATTAACTCCTCAAAAAAGGTCAGATTGTGCAAAGTGCAAAGGCGAGCACCCAAAAGCTCTCGGGTGACGTACAAATGCCGAAGATAAGCTCGGCTGAAACGCTCGCATGCGGGGCAGGAGCAACCAGCCTCGATCGGCCGGGTATCGTCTCTGTAGGTAGTGTTTTTCAGCCGCACAATGCCTGTGCGGGTATACAGCCAACCATTGCGTGCGTTGCGGGTTGGTAAAACGCAGTCGAACATGTCAATTCCTGCGCCTACGCCGGCCAGCAGGTCTTCTGGCTTGCCAACGCCCATCAGGTAGCGCGGTTTTTGCGACGGCATACGCGGGGCCACTGACTTAAGTATTCGTAGCATGTCTGCTTTGGGCTCACCCACTGAAAGTCCTCCCAGGGCATACCCCTCAAAACCGACAGTTTCAAGGGCCTCCAGTGACTCAAGACGCAGATCTTCGTACATTCCTCCCTGCGCTATACCAAAAAGCGCCTGATCAGGGGCAAGCGGCGCATCCCGGCATCTGCTGGCCCAGCGCATTGATAACTCCATAGATTCGCGTGCCTGCGCAACTGAAGCAGGATAGGTTGTACATTCATCAAAACACATCACCACCTCAGAACCCAGGGACCTTTGCACAGCAATGGATTCTTCGGGCCCGAGGAATACCGACGAACCATCGATCGGTGATTTAAAACGCACGCCCTTCTCCGAGATATGCCTCTTGTCGGCCAGACTCCATACTTGGAAGCCGCCGGAGTCCGTCAGGATAGGGCCGTCCCAACCCATAAAATCGTGCAATGTCCCATGGGCTTGTATCACATCGGTCCCGGGGCGCAGCATTAGATGAAACGTATTTCCCAGAATGATCTGGGCCCCGCTGTCACGAACCTCCCCCGGCGCAACCGTTCGCACCGACCCCAAAGTGCCCACCGGCATAAACGCTGGGGTATCTACANTACCGCGNCCAAAGGNCAAGCGNCCACGACGGGCCTCGCCGTCGGTATCCATAATCGAAAATTTCATCATTTCGAGACCTTTTCCTCCAGCAACATGGCATCGCCATAACTGAAAAACCGGTAGCGTTCAAAGATTGCCTGCTTGTAAGCGGTTCGGATTCTCCCACACCCTGAAAAAGCACTGACCAGCACCAGTAATGTCGAGCGAGGCAAATGAAAGTTGGTGATTATCATGTCCGCCACCCGGAACGAAAATCCCGGCCTGATAAAAAGCGATGTTTCCCCGGAGCAGGCTCGTAAGGCCCCCTGTTGGGCCGCGCTTTCCAGCGCTCGAACCACTGTAGTGCCAACCGCGACCACACGTCCGGCGCGTTTTCGTGTCTTACTCACGGCATCAACTAACTCTTTACTAATTACAAAACGCTCCGAATGCATCTGATGCTCAGCGAGGGTTTCAACTTGCACGGGCTGAAATGTCCCTGCACCAATGTGCAGGGTCAAATAGGCGATGTCTACGCCTTTGTCTTTTAGAGCGCTCAGCAAGGCTCGGTCGAAGTGCAGGCCGGCTGTGGGTGCAGCCACCGCGCCCGGTACGCGAGCGTACACCGTCTGATAGCGTTCAACGTCTTTATCTTCTGCTTCACGGCTAACATACGGCGGCAGGGGTACCGTCCCCTCATCGTCCAGCAAAGCGGCCAGGCTGGCGCCGTCAACCCGCTTGATTATAAAAAATTGCCCTTGCCGACCGACCACTTTCAACTCGACGCCACCAATGGTTCGCAGCAGCGTACCCGCACGTGGTGTTTTACTGGCTCGAAGTTGCACCACTGCCGTTCCTTTGTCAGTGAGGCGCTCTATCAGAACTTCAACACGCCCGCCAGTTTGAGCCTTTTGCGCGAACAATCTCGCTGCAAGCACTCGCGTATCGTTGACCACCAAAAGATCTCCCGGACGCAAACGATCGACAAGATTGCCAAAATGTGTGCTGATGAGGGACCCACCCTTGGGTGGCAAAATGAGCAGACGGGAATCGCTGCGGCGTCGGGTCGGCGTCTGGGCAATGAGTTGCGAGGGCAACTCATAATCAAATTCACTTATCTGAATCATAAATAGCGTATCCAAAGACCAGAAAGTCACAACACCCTGGCCACCACGCAAGGTGATGGACTGCGTCAGACATGGCCGCAACCGCAGCCCGGGTCTTGGGTATTTAGTTTACCGCGGCAAGGTTTTGGTCAACACCACCGACGCTCTTGCCTGGCGAGCCGGTATCTGCCAGTACCGCTCCAGCAGTACGCTCTTTTTGCTGTTGTCCAGCAATCGATAACCGTTGGCCTGGTAAAAACCGATCGCCCAGGTCGCTTGAGCCCAGGTGCCAACGAGAATCTGCGCCTTCGAATAACGTTCAACTTCTGCCAGCAACGCGCATCCAATGCCTTGCCCCTGCCACGAGCGACGAACATAAGAATGGCGAATCAGGTCTACTCCGTCGCGATGCTGTAGGCCCATAACGCCAACCAGCGCGCTTCGGACCGAAAGGCCCCAAAAAAGCACTCCATCAGCGATCTCAGCCTCAAGTTCGGCGTCGGACATGTAAGGGCTCTTCCAGCAATCGGCTGGAATAACTCCGTGGTATGCCTTGGACGCGTCGTTGATCGCCAAACCGATCGCATGATGCTCCGATGTTGAACACATCTGAATATTCCAACTCATCGATGTGACCTCCTGGCGCTAATACTATCCGTTGTTGGATCGGGGAGTAGGCCTTATCCGTCGGCCTACCCTGCAAACCTGCTGAACCGATGTCACTGGGTTGACAATGATGGTTGGTCGACTTACTATGTTTGCACTACAAACCGGTTTGTGTNGAAAATTATCATGACCCAAGATGAACTGAGCGTTCGCAAGGCGATCGCCGATGTCGAATTGATTCGTCGCGTACTCGACCAGGCGGATCACAAAACCGCCAAAGCCGGGCTTTTTGGTGTCACCCTCACCGCCAACATCGTGCTGCAAGGGCTTGCTTTGACCAGCGCGATTCTCCTCGTAGCGATCGAACTATTCAGTGGTGGCGCCCTGACCCATCTACTGATGCTGGGGGGCCAGTCTCCCGAGTTGCGCCTGGTCGGCATAGGGATAATTGCCAGCATCCTAGCGGGATTGGTCATCCTTTTGTATTTCGTAATCTGGCGAGCGGCTCAACACAGCGGCGAGGAATTCAACTCTTATGTCGTGCGAAATTTTCGCTACGCACGCCTGCTTTCCTACTTGTCCGATCTTATGATGAAGTTCGGAGCGATAGCCTTGGTAATGCTCGCCGGCCACCCCGAATGGATCGCCCCGTTACTGCTGGCTTTTACCGGTGATTATCTGGTCCAAGGAAGACTTTTCACCTTGCCGACCCGCATGGCAGTAATTCTTGGCGCAATCTGCATTGGCGCTGGCTTTTTCCAATTTATTGCGGGCCTTGAGCAACTGCTGGTGCCCCTGATCGTTTTTAGCGTAATAGCCTGTGTTTCAACCGGGAGGCTAATTCGACTGCGCCGTCAGCAAAGCCACGAAGCCACCTGAGCTTGGCGTTGTCATGGCCGCAAATGAACTCATTAATGTTCACCCGTCTCTGTTTGACCGAGTCCGGCTCGGAATCATGGCGCATTTATCCCTGACAAAAAAAGCGGTGGACTTCAACACCCTACTGACTGAACTGGAACTGACCCGTGGGAACCTTTCAACACACATGAAAAAACTTGAAGACGACGGCCTGGTACGGATCGACAAAACGTTTGTCGATCGAAAAACCCGTACCACCTACCTGTGTACTGGCAAGGGGCGAAAAGAGGTTCAGTCTTATCTGGCCGCTGTCGAAGCGGTTCTGAGGTCCTCCCTTTGAAGTTGCAATCAATTTTAAGCGTCTTATTTTGTTTAGATAACCAGGATTATCGCTCCGGGGAATGGGTTAGCGGTGTACGGTGGCATCGATACGGCAAGGGCGACTCCCGGAGCACTCCTCCAAGCCTCTGGCCGATCCACCGTTTTTCACTTCGGTTGCCGGTTCCTCTTATCAGCGCCGCGCCTTCAGAGGCGCACGCCCAAGTACCAAGCGGTGGCTTTTTTTGCAACCAGCCGGTCCCCAGAAAGTCTTAAGCGGTGTGCGACGGCATCGTCACGATGGAAGAACATTCTCACTATCTCCTCCTTGCGTCTTCCATCGAACCGTCGTGTCTATCTCTTAGAACCCCTGAGTGACAACGACTCACCCCGGGGTTCAGAACTCAACTTGGTGCTTTGTAGGTTTCCAGCACCGTTTTCGCCTTTGCCATCCCTGCCACTGCGGTCGACATTTCCAGTAGCTTGGTAGTTCGGCCTCCGGTAATCGCGCCAGCTGCGGTTACTGCAAAAGCCACCCCAGCCATCGACTCATCATCGGGCATATCGGCAATCACGACGATATCATCTTGACCAAACGCCATCCAGGCGCCCACCATGGTTCCACCATTGGCCTCAATTGCGACTTTTGCCGCACCCGATCGGTCCTGTGGATTATTGACCAGTGTCTTGATGGCCTCAGCTGAATACGAGGCCTGATACATATATAAAGGCATAACGCTCTCCCTTTGTGCTAGTTAAAACCGGGCACAGCGCCCGGTCGCTCCGCCGGAGGAGACAACTATAACGCAGCCCTATTGCGAGGCTCGCTGGCGCAATCGAGCCAAAACGATCCCAGACCTGCTATGTCCAGTGGCTCAGGGGAGTCACCATGAGCACTCTGGCGCACGGTATCGGCTAGATGCGATCCCGGGCCCTTGGCGAAACCTATATAGCTATGCCCAGACCGTGTTCGGGCAGCAGCTGTTCGCGACTTGATTTGCTTTTGGCGAGCGGAACTCCGGACAATGAATTACGTTAAGAATGTTATCCCAACTCAACCGGTCGTAACGTATCGCTTGACGCCATAGCGCACACGGGCCAGCGAAAGTTTTAAAACTCCCAACTCGCGCGCAAACTGATGCGACTTAATCTTTTTCTGAATCGATCGAGGCCATGATGCGTTCGCTGTAACGGTCCCCAGCAACCGTGCCTTCGTTGATCAATTCATCCAAGGCCGATACGGTCGCCGAATCGAGCTGGATGTCTCCGGCTCCGGCGTTGTCTTGCATGTGATCCATACTTCGGGTTCCGGGAATCGGAATCATTGCCCCGTCAGCACAGGCGAGAATCCAGGCGAGCGCGAGTTGGGCCATGCTGCAGCCCTGCTCCTGTGCGATATCCTTGAACGGTGCCAACAACTTGACATTCCGGGCGAAATTTTCTGGCTCGAAGCGGGGCCTGGCGATGGTGGCTCGTATATCGTCATCAGGCAGGTTGGTGATATCCTGGGATTCCCCGGTGAGAAACGACCGGGCCAGCGGCGAGAAAGGCACGAAGANCACGCCAAGCTCCTTGCAGGCAGCGAGGATTTGTCGCTCTGGCGTCCTTGCCCACAGTGAATACTCCGATTGCAGCGCGGTGATCGGGTGTACCGCATGCGCTCTGCGCAGGCTTGCAGTCGAAACTTCTGACAAGCCAATGGTCTTTATCTTGCCTTCTAAGACCAGTTCCGACAGTGTGCCGACACTTTCTTCCACCGGCACACTAGGGTCAATCCGATGTAAGTAGTACAAATCGATGACGTCTGTTTGAAGACGGCGTAGGCTATCTTCACAGGTTTTGCGCAAGACTTCCGGGCGACTATCGGTCTGGGTACGGCCGTTCGCTCCCTTAAAGATTCCGCACTTGCTGGCAAGCGTAAACTCCTCACGCCGGTGTGAAAGGGTGCGGCCAATCAGTTCTTCGCTGTGCCCCATGCCATACATGGCAGCGGTATCAAAAAAAGTGTAGCCGGCATCCAGTGCACCCAACATAAGCCTCTCAGACTCACGATCATCTGCCGGGCCATACCCCGCCGAAATATTCATACAACCCATGCCGATCGCAGACACCTCGAAAGGGCCAATTTTCCTACTGTGCATATTCTTTCACCTAAAATTAAATCGCCACGGTACTCGACGGGCCAGATGTACCATTGTTTAAACTCGTGCTACAGCGCCAGGTCGATCGAGGCCAAGGGGCCTGATAACGTCTGTATGTATATCGGCCGGTTGCCCAGCTAGCTGAGCATCACCCCACTTTGGAGCACTACGCCGAAGGGATCGCCGTCTCCTGCACTATGATATCAGGAGCATCGCCGTGGGGCGATTGGATGAGCCGATCCCTATCACCGCCCCGATAGAGGCGGCCGTTCTTTCATGGTCATCAGTCCACAATCACCTCGGCCTATACGCCCCTTGGACAACTAGCCCCGACTGCACAACACAGGGCTGCTTGCCATGACTGTGATGCAAATGGACGGTGCGGCTGGATTCGTCCACTCAAATCCGGTCGGCTTTTTGGTGGAACTCCAATTGTCGCACCCATCGAATACGGCTACATTATCTGATGGGTGGCCCTGGGGAGGCCCGCATCGGTACAAATCGGCCACCCAGACACCATTGACCGAACTCGCACCGTGTGCTGGTATGCCGCTTGTTAGTTTCGCGCACTGGAATCAAAACGATACATTAGATTTAGAGATGCACAGCCGGTTCAACAACCCGTATATTAAATCTAGCGTTTCATTTCGATCTAAAAAATGGAAAGTTCAAATGTCCCTAACAGGATGATAGCCAGTGGACGAATTTGATTTTATTATTATTGGTGCAGGCTCAGCGGGCTGCGTACTTGCAGATAAATTGACCGCAGGCGGAAAACACCGTGTGTTAGTACTTGAAGCCGGACCCAATGACAACCGTTTCTGGATTAACACGCCGATCGGCTATGGCATTACCTATAACGATGCTTCGATCAATTGGAACTATTTCTGTGAGCCTGAGAAGACTCTTGGCGGCAGATCCATGTACTGGCCACGAGGCAAAGTGCTGGGGGGGTCAAGCTCTATCAATGCGCTGGTCTATCACCGCGGCCAAGCGATGGACTACGATGACTGGGCAGCTGCCGGTAACCCGGGTTGGGATTACCAGAATATACGTTCAGTCTATGACGGCCTTGAAGACATCTCCTCACCAGGCAATAACAACCGACGCCCCGGGTCGGACAATCCCGGGAAATCCAAAGAATTAAGGTTATCGATAACCAATGCGTTCAAAGATTGCCATTCCATCAAAACTGACCTCTACGGGGTATTTTCCCAATCCGGCC
>JGI26239J51126_1000512_pt1 | contig 20837 bp, 23 predicted proteins | sample SaaInlV_130m_DNA_3_FD_51126 | JGI IMG/M metagenome (IMG submission 51126)
CCTTTTCTCCAACAATATCTTTTTTGATTTCTATTTGTTCAAATGTTTTGGGATCCATAAATATATAATTATTTTCATCATCATAAAGATAATTGTAATTTATTTCTTCTAGCGATGCTTTTTCCACTGACTCACTAGATCTAAATCTTTCATTTAATTTTGTATTTTTTCCCACACTTTTCATTTCTACTTGAGCAAAAGCTCCACCTTTGCCAGGTTTTACATGTTGAGTTTTTAGGACTTGCCACAAATCATTTTTGTACTCTAAAAGATTTCCTACTCTTATTTCTCCAGCATTAATTTTCATATAAATTTTTCTATAGCCTCTAAAGGTTTATATTTTTTATTATTCCAAACGTAGCCTGAAATAGCTAAAAAAGTAGCATTGTTCAATAACAGATTTTTATAATTAGTAGAATTAATCCCTCCAATTGCAACTACAGGAGTTTTAGTTAACTTTTTTGCTTTATTTAAAATTTTAGTTGTAGCTTTAAACTTAACTTTTTTTGTTTTAGAAGAAAAAAAAGCTCCAAAGGCAATATAACTGGCTTTTTCTTTGATAGCAGTTTTTGCTAATTTGATAGAGTTGTGACANGTAATTCCTATNATTTTNTTTCCAATTATTTTTCTTGCTTCANTTATNTTNNTNTCTTTTTGCCCTAAGTGACAACCATCAGTATNAAGTTTTTTTGCAAGTACAGGNTCGTCATTTACTAAAAATTTTACACTATTTTTCTTACAAATTTGGTTAATTTTTTTTCCAATTAAAATTTTTTCTTTAAATGAATATTTTTTAAGCCTCATTTGAAAAAGNCCCACCTTGCCAGTATTTAATACCTCATTTAAATCTTGATAGAATTGGGAGTAAATATTATTAGGGGAAATAAGGTAAATAAATTTTTTTTTACTTATTCTCAAGTTCGCTAGACCATTTTCCCTGAGCAGCTAAAGTATTCATTTTTGCTCTATGATTAAAAATATTTTGAGTTCCATTGATATCTTTAATATTTTTTGACCAAAATTTTAGAGCACTTTGCTGTAGAGCCCTTCCATATGAATAGGTCATTATAAAATTAGTATCATTATTTTTATTAATTAAGTTTAAATTTTCTGTCGCCTCTATCTCTGACTGGCCTCCAGACAAAAAAGCAATTCCAGGTACTTCATTCGGAACAGATTCTTTAAGGCACTGGAGAGTTTTAGATGAAACTTCTTCTTTAGAAATTTTATTTTTTGATTTATTTCCTGCTAAAATCATATTTGGTTTTAAAATAATCCCTGTCAGATCAATTTTGTGAATCATTAATTCATCAAAACATTTTTGAATAACTTCAGAGGTTTTATTCAAACAATCCTCTGCTGAATGTTCTCCATCCATTAATACTTCTGGTTCAACTATTGGAACCATTCCACATTCTTGGACAAGAGCAGAGTATCTTGCTAAAGCATGAGCATTAGAATTAATTGCAAGCTTACTAGGATATTTTTCACTAATATTATAAACACCTCTCCATTTTGTAAATCTTGCCCCTAGTAGATAATATTCTTTTAATCTTTCTCTTAATCCATCCAAACCTTCTGTAATTTTTTCCTCAGATGAATTTGCCAAAACTTTTGCACCAGTATCAACTTTAATTCCTGGCACTGCACCTGAATCTGAAATTAAAGTAGGGATTTTTTTTCCAGAAATTGAAGATTGATTTATTGTTTCATCATATAAAATTACCCCACCAATACATTCGGTCATACATTCTGATGAAAAAAGGGTTTCTCTAAAAAGAAGTCTATTTTCTGAGGTTGATGTAATATTTACCGATTCTAATCTTTTGGTCATTGTTCCGTTACTTTCGTCTGCTGCAAGAATTCCTCTGCCGTCAGAAAGTATTTTAAGAGCAATTTTATTAAGTTTTGACATTATATTTTAATGCTTTTATACCAGGAAGTTCTTTGCCTTCAAGGTATTCTAAGAAAGCTCCACCAGCAGTTGAAACAAAATTAAATGTGTTTAATTTGTTAAATTTATTTATTACAGCAACAGTTTCTCCTCCACCCGCAACAGCATAAATTTTATCTTTAACTCTTTTATCAGCAATAATTTTTAAAATATTTTTTGTTCCGCTAGCAAAGTTTGGATTTTCAAAATATCCAGCTGGTCCATTCCATAATACTGTATTTGATTCTTCGACTATGTTTTTTATGGATGTGATAGTCTTAGGCCCAATATCCAGTATCATTTCGTCATTATCAATTTTATTAATTTCTTTTATTGTTCCATTTCCATCAAGTGTTTTTGAAACCACAACATCAAGAGGATAGTGTATTTTACAGTCATGAGTTTTAGATTTTTTTAATATTTCTCCCACAAGATCTTTATAGCCATCATCACATATTGATTTACCTATATTTATTCCTGTATTTTTAAGCATTGCATTACCCATACCACCAACAATGATTATGTTATTAAAATCTTTAATTAAATTTGAGATAATTTTAATCTTTGTAGAAATTTTTGAACCACCAATAATACAAGTAACAGGCCTCGTAATTTTAGATGTTATTTTCTTTAAAGCATTTATTTCTTCAATAAATTGCAAACCACAGTAAGACGGAATATATTTAGTAATTCCTTCAATTGAAGAATGTGCTCTATGAGAACATGAAAAAGCATCATTAATATATATATCGCCTAGGTTTGAAATTTTTTTTGAAAAAGAATCTTCATTTTGTTCTTCTTCCTCATAAAAACGTATGTTTTCCAACATCATAATTGAACCATCAGGAATTTTATTAATTTCGCTTAAAGTTTTTTCATCTATCTTATCTTTGTTGAATAAAATTTCTGTATTTAAAAGAGCAGATAGTTTTTTTGAAATAGGCTCAAGAGACATTCCATTTATAACTTTTCCTTTAGGGCGACCTATATGAGATAAAATTATTATTTTAGCCTTTTTTTCTATTAATAATTTAACTGTAGGTAAGATTTTTACTATTCGTGATACTTCAGTTATTGTTCCGTCTTTCATGGGAACATTTAAGTCAACTCTGACTAATACTTTTTTTCCTTTCAAAACAAGATCTTGATCTAAAATACTTTTCATTAAAATTTAAATCTTGTGAAGGTACTCAGCTATATCACACATTCTATTTGAAAAGCCCCACTCATTATCATACCAGGCTGAAATTTTTCCCATATCTCTGCTAACAACATTTGTTAAAGTAGAGTCGATTACTGCTGAAGCAGAATTATGATTAAAGTCAATTGATACCAGCTTTTCCTTGGTTATTTCTAAAACTTTTTTTGTTTGGTTTTTAGAAGCGGTGGTAAAAGCGTCATTAATTTTTTCTTTTGTTATTTCTTTTTTTGTACAAAAAACAAATTCTATTAGTGAAACATTAGGAGTTGGAACTCTCATCGCTATACCTTCTAGTTTTTCTTTCAAATCAGGAATAATCTCTCCAATAGCTTTTGATGCTCCTGTAGATGTGGGTACTATAGATTGGCTTGCAGATCTTGCTCTTCTAGGATCCTTATGAGAATTATCTAAAATTCTTTGATCGCTTGTAAAAGCATGAATCGTAGTCATGAAACCTTTTTCAATTTCAAAGTTTTTGTGAAGGACATTTGCAACTGGAGCCAAACAATTAGTCGTACATGAGGCAGCTGAAATTATTTGATCATTTTTTGTAAGCACATCTTCATTTACTCCAAACACAATAGTTTTATCTGCATTTTTACACGGTGCGGAAACAATTACTTTTTTTGCACCATTTTTAATATGTGCCATTAATTTTTCTTTTGAATTAAATTTTCCCGTACATTCAAAAACATAATCAACATCAAACTTTTTCCAATTAATATCCTCAATTTTAGATTCTTGGGAAAATGTAATTTTATTTTTATTTATAATCAAATGATTTTCATCAAAATCTAAGTCAGCATTAAATTTTCCATGAACAGAGTCATATTTTATTAATGTGCAACTCGCCTCTGAATTAGATCTATTGTTGATGTGTTGTATTTTAATATTCTTATTTTGGCTTTCAATGACTGCTCTAATTACCATTCTACCAATTCTTCCCATTCCATTAATTCCAACTTTTATAGTCATTTTTACCTATTAATTAATTTTTTTGATTTATTAGCAATGTTTGCTGCTGTTAAACCAAAATATTTATAAATTTCTTTATATGGTGCACTTTTACCAAAAGTATCAATACCAAAAGTTAAACCTTCATTACCCACATATTTTTTCCAACTATCTGTTGATGCAGCTTCAATAGAGATTTTCATTTTAGTTTCATTAAGAATTTTTTGCTTGTAAGTTCTAGACTGTGAGTCAAAAAGATCCTGACATGGCATTGATATAACTTTAGAGTACACTTTTTCTTTGGCTAATTTGTGGCTAGTTTCAATTGCTAAATTAACCTCGGAACCACTTGCAATTATAGTTAAATGAATCTTTTTATTTGTTCGAAAAACCTCATAAGCTCCTAAAGAACATTTATTGACGTTTGAATATTTTTTTCTTATTGGCTCAAGATTTTGTCTGGTTAAAGATAAAACACTTGGTGTTTTTGAACTTTTTAGCGCATGTTCCCAACATTCAATAGTTTCCATTCTATCTGCAGGTCTAAAAACATTTAGATTTGGAATAGATCGTAAACCTGACAATTGTTCTATTGGTTGGTGAGTTGGACCATCTTCTCCAAGACCAATGGAATCGTGAGTCATAATATAAATTACTCTTTGTTCCATTAATGCTGACAGTCGTATTGATGGTTTGCAGTAATCTGAAAATATCAAAAATGTTCCACCATATGGAATAAAATTGCTATGAAGAGCAAGACCATTCATTATTCCACTCATTGCATGTTCTCTTACCCCATAGTGAATATAATCACTATTGAAATCACCTGGTTTAGTTATTCTATGGTGTTTTGTTTTAGTATTGTTTGATCCTGCTAAATCAGCAGAACCACCAATTAAAGTATTATTTTCTTTAGTTAATGTATTAAGAGTTAATTCTGAAGATTTTCTAGTAGCTAAACTTTTCAGCTGTTTAAGAGCATTCTTTTTTTCAGATTTTAAAACTTTTGTAAAATTATTTTTAAGTGCTTTATCTATCTTTTTCTTTTTCTTTTTATAAATTTTATTCCATTTATTTTCAAGTTGCTGGCCTCTTTGACCAATTTTTCTCCATTCGTTTAAAATTTTACTTGGAATTTGAAAAGGTTTATAATTCCAACTTAGAGCATTTCTAACAAGCTTAATTTCATCTAGCCCAATAGGGCTTCCATGAGATGATGATTTACCTGATTTGTTTGGTGAGCCATAACCTATTTTAGTTTTACAAGAAATAACAGTTGGTTTTTTTGCATTTTGAGTTTTTTTCAAAGCTTTAAAAACTTCTTTTTCATTGTGACCATTAACAAGAATGTAGTCCCAACCATAACTTTCAAATCTTTTCTTAAAGTTGTCTGATACTGCTAGACTAGTTGGTCCATCGATTGATATTGAGTTGTTATCAAAAAGCATAACTAAATTTTTAAGTTTTAAATGTCCAGCTAAACTCATTGCTTCATGACTTATTCCTTCCATTAAGCAACCATCCCCAGCTAATACATAAGTTTTGTGATTAATAATTTCTTTACCCAATTTCTTTTTTAAAATTTCTTCAGCTATCGCAAAGCCAACTGCATTTGCAATTCCTTGACCTAGCGGTCCAGTTGTTGTTTCAATACCAGTTTTAGGATGATATTCTGGATGTCCTGCACATATTGAGTTAAGTTGTCTAAATTTTTTAATACTGTTAAGTGAAATACTTTTGTATCCAGTTAAGTGTAATAAAGAATAAAGAAGCATAGAGCCATGACCTGCTGACAAAACAAATCTGTCTCTATTTAACCAATCTGGATTTTTAGGATTAAATCTTAAAAAATCTTTAAACAACACTGTTGCAACATCAGCCATACCCATTGGCATACCTGGATGACCAGAATTTGCCTTCTGTACGGCATCAATTGATAAAAATCTGATGCAATTTGCTAAATCATTGTGTAGTTTGTTCAAAAATTATCCTGACTAGACTAAGAAGAATCTATTTAATAATATAAACATATATATATGAATTCTATAAACGAGAAAGAAAAAAAATTAAACAATGCTTTAGATAAATTAAAAAATTTAGATCTAAGCAATTCTAATATGCAAAATAATATTGAAAATTTGAGTTCCCAAAAAACTCAATTAGAAATTGAAAAATCTCAACTAGAAGATAAATATAAATCATTACTAGATGATCATGCAAGTTTAAGTAAAAAACTTGAAGAAATTCAAAATAGGGAAAAATTAGAACAAAAAAAACAGACAGAGTTCTCTGAAAAAATTGATGAATTAAACCAAGAAACAGATACTTTGTTAGAAGAAATAGATAAATGGCAAATGTAAGTATTAAATTTAACAATAAAGAGTTTTTATTGTCATGTGAAGATGGACAAGAAGAGCATCTTGAGGAACTTTTAATTCACATTAATCAAAAATTTAATGATTTAAAAAATAACTTAGGAAATTTAGGGGAAAATAAATTGCTTTTAATCACAGCTGTTAAAATCATGGATGAATATTATGAAACTAAAAAAAAAGTTGATTTAAAAAGAAATGAATTAAAAGACCTTTCAAATAAATTTAAAGAATTGAAGTCTCTTATTTATGACTATAGAGATAAAAAAGATGAAGAGATCAAAGAATTAAACACAAATCATCTAAATTTCAAAAATGAAATTGAAGCTAATCATAAAAAGTATGAACAGTTAATTGATGAGGCAGCAGATGAAATATCTAATTTTGTTGAAAAGGCAAAGTTAGAAAATATATCTCAATAAATTTTTGTGAATAAATCCAAGATAAGAAATAAAATTATAAAACTAAGAAAAAATAATTCTAATAAAAATTTCAAAATTAGTTTGGACAAATTTTTTTCTTTTTTAAAGATAAGTAAATTAAATTCTAAGAATCTTGGTGGATATTATCCCTCTAATTTTGAAATTGATGATTTGGAAATTTTAGAATTGTTGGAAAAGAAAGATTATAAAATATCATTACCAATTATAAAAAAAGATAACCAGATGGATTTTTTTAAGTGGTCGAATAATGATCCATTAAAAATCAATAAATATGGCATACCCGAACCAATTTCATCAAAAATATTCTATCCAGATATTTTATTAGTTCCACTAGTTGGTTATGATAATCGTTTAAACAGATTGGGTTATGGTGGTGGATTTTATGATCGATATATTGAAAAAATTGAAAAAATAAAAAAAGTTATTAAAATTGGATTAGCTTTTTCTTACCAAAAATTAAAAAGTGTTCCAATAAATCAACATGATAAAAAATTAGACTATATAATTACTGAAAAGGAAATTTTAAAATGAGAATATTATTTCTTGGTGACGTTGTGGGAATTTCAGGATGTTCAAAATTAATGAACAGTCTTTTAAGTGAAATTAAATTAAGAAAAATAGATTTTGTAATTGTTAATGGTGAAAATGCTGCAGCACAAGGTGTGGGCTTAACCAAAGAAATTTGCCAAGATTTTTTTAATTGTGGTGTAGATGTAATTACTACAGGCAATCATGTTTGGGATCAAAAAGAGATAATGGAATTTATAGAAAAAGAAGAAAGGTTATTACGTCCAAAAAACTTTTTTGAACCAGCTCCAGGAAAAGGTTTTAATATTTATACCACAAAAACGAATATTAAAATTGGAGTACTTAACTTAATGGGAAATGTTTTTATGAAAAAATGTGAGGATGTTTTTGAGATTTCTGAAAAATTTATGAAAGAATATAAATTAAAAAAAGATTTTGATTTATTGGTAGTTGATTTTCATGGTGAAATAACGAGTGAAAAGAATGCAATGGGTCATTTTTTTGATGGTAAAGCCTCTTTAGTTGTTGGAACTCACACTCATATCCCAACTAATGATGCAAGAATATTAAATGGTGGCACAGGTTATCAAACAGATGCTGGGATGTGTGGAGATTACAACTCTGTTATAGGCATGAACACGGAGAACTCATTGAATAGATTTTTAAAGAAAAATTCAACAAAACATTTTCCAGCAATAGGTGACGCTTCTTTGTGTGGTGTAATTGTAGATTGTAATATAGAAACTGGATTAGCAAATAATATTGAAAGTTATATTTGTGGAGGTCAGTTAAAAAATACTTAGAAAAAATTATGTCAGGTCATTCAAAATGGGCAAGTATAAAGCATTCCAAAGGTAAAGCTGATAAGCAGAGATCTAAAATATTCTCTAAATTATCAAAAGAAATAAGTGTTGCAGCAAAACTTGGCGATAAAGATCCAGCAATGAATCCGAGATTAAGATCTGCAATTCAGGCAGCAAGATCTGCCAATATGCCTAAAGATAATATTGAAAGAGCAATTGATAAATCTTCAGCTAATGCAGAATCTAATTTTGAAAATTTAAGATACGAGGGGTTTGGCCCAGACAAAATTGCTGTAATTATTGAAACTTTAACTGATAATAAAAATAGAACAGCCTCAAATGTAAGGACTATATTTCAGAAAAGTGGTGGAAGCTTAGGTACACAAGGGTCTGCATCACATAATTTTAATCAATTAGGTATTATAAAGATTGATAAAAAAGAAATTTCTGAAGAAAATATATTTGAATTAGCAATTGATTCTGGAGCAGATGAATGTATTTCTCATGATGAATTTCACGAAATTCAATGTCCTATGAGTGAAATTTATAATGTGAAAAAAAAATTAGAGAAAATAATTTCAAATTTTATTTCAACAGATATTGAATGGGTTCCTCTAAATAGCGTTAATGTTAAAAAGGATAGAGAAGAATCTGTTATCGACTTTTTAGAAAATCTAGAAGATGACGATGATGTGCAAAGTGTTTTTTCAAATGTTAATTTTGGGAATAATTAATGTTAGTAATTGGAATTGACCCAGGTATATCAGGATCAATTTGCTTTTTTCAAGATGGAAAAATAATTGATGTGGTAGAAATGCCAACGATGACAGAGGGAAAAAAAAATAAAAAACAAGTCAACGGTTCTCAAATCTTTAATGAAATTTCGGAAAGAATTAAAAAGCTTGATAAAAAAGATATTAAAGTAGTTATAGAGCAAGTATCGGCTATGCCAGGCCAAGGAGTGACCAGTATGTTTAATTTTGGCCAATCATTTGGTATTTTAAAAGGCATATGTTCAGCAATGCAATTACCAATGTATTTTGTAAGACCAGCAAAATGGAAAAAATATTTTAATCTCATAAATTCAGAGAAAGATGCAAGCAGAACAAGGGCAATCGAGATTTTTCCTTATTTTTCAGGTCAATTATCAAGAAAAAAAGACTCTAATAAAGCGGATGCTATTTTAATAGCTAGCTTTTACTATGAAACTTATAAAATAGAAGAATAGCCAAAAGATATAAGACAAAATCATGACACATTTAAGTGTGAAGAGTAATCATGGAAGCAGATATCGCGTCACAAGCTGTAGGATTAGGAACTAATACTGATTTTTCTTTAATAAGCCTATTCTTAAGGGCTGATATAGTTGTTAAATCAGTAATTATAATTCTTATAGTTTGTTCAATTTATTCTTGGGCAGTAATTATTGAAAAGTTTAAATTATTTAAAAAAATAAATAAATCATCAGAAGATTTTGAGGAAAAATTTTGGAATTCTAAATCTGCAGAAACTTTTTATAATAGTTTACCTGCAAAGGTTGATGATCCTATGGCAGTAGTTTTTCAGGATGCTATGGAAAGTTTATTAAAAAAGAAATCTAAAAATAATTTAAGTGAAAGAATGAGTACGTTTTTAGAAGTTGGTATTGAAAAACAAATGTCTAAAATTGATAAAGGTTTTACATTTTTAGCACTGTAGGATCTACTGCTCCTTTTATTGGTTTGTTTGGAACTGTTTGGGGAATAATGAACTCATTTCAATCAATAGCTATATCAAGAAATACCAGCTTAGCTATAGTGGCACCTGGTATAGCAGAAGCCCTTTTTGCCACAGCCCTTGGTTTGTTGGCAGCTATTCCTGCTGTTGTTGCTTATAATAAATTTAATACTGACTCAAAAAAATATACTCAAAAACTAGAAAATTTTTCAAAAAGATTTTTAACAATAATTTAAAATGGCTTTTAAATTAAATCGTTCATCTAAAGAACCTATGAGCGAAATTAATGTAACTCCATTTGTAGATGTAATGTTGGTGTTGTTAATTATTTTCATGGTGACAGCACCGTTGCTTACAGTAGGTGTACAAGTTGACTTACCAGAGAGTTCTGCAGACTCCCTTCCAGAAGAGTTGGAGCCATTGACATTATCTATTAATGCAAAAGGTGAAATTTTTATTCAAGAAGCAAAAGTAGAGTATGACAATATTATTGCAAAAGTGTTGGCGGTTTCAAAAAATAGAACCGACACAAGAATTTATGTAAGAGGTGATAAAACTATTAATTATGGAAGAGTGCTTGAGATAATGGGATTATTATCTGGATCTGGTTTTACAAAAGTTGCGCTAATATCTGAACCATATAAACAAAGGTAATTTAATTGAATAGAAGTATAATTATCTCTTCTGTTTTGCACACTACTCTAATTGTTATTACAGCGATGAGTTTACCATTTTTATCAAAAAAACCTCTAGATATACCACCAATTGTTTCAGTGGAATTAATACAAATTGCCGAACAAACAAATATACCCTTTGCGCCAAAGGCAAAAAAGATAATCGAAAAAGTAAAAGAAAAAGAAAAAAAATTAGTGTCAGAGCAGGCTCCTCCCAAAAAAGTCAAAAAAAACAAAAGCAAAACAGTTGTCTCTCTTGATCAAAACAATGAAAAAATTGAAAACCAAGCTCCTGAAGCAATTCCATTACCAGAAAAAACAGTGAAAAAAATTAAAACTAAAGAGGAAAAAAAACAAAATCCTGATAAATTAGATGAAGAAGTGAAACAGGTTTCAGAATTTGAAAAAAAAGATTTATTTGATCCAAATAATATTGCAGCTTTAATTGATAAGTCAAAAGTCGATAGTGCAGATGTAGTAAAAAAAAATGACGATATTACTCAAGATCAAGATAGAAATATTGAAAATACTGGACTTACTTTAAGTGAAGAAGATGCTTTAAAGGCTCAGATTTTTGGTTGTTGGAGTATCCCATTAGGTCTGCCATATAATGAAGATTTATTAGTAAGAATTAAATTAATGCTAGAACCAGATGGATCAGTCACAAAAACAGAGATTTTAGATCATGCAAGAATGAACAAACCGGGACAAGGTTTTTATAAAGTATTAGCAGAAAGTGCTTTAAGAGCAGTGAAACTGTGTCAACCTTTAAGAGTTCCATCTACAGGATATGAGAGATGGAAAGAATTACAATTAAATTTTGATGCAAGAGAGATGTTAGAAGGTTAAGATAAGAAAATGAAAAAAAATTTTATAATTTTATTTGTATTGTTAATTATACCATTTAAAGCAATGGCATTAATTGAGGTTGATATAACTAGAGGAAATCTAAGTCCGCTTCCATTAGCAGTTTCACCATTATCAATTGATAATAAATCTAAAAAAAGTTTTGAACAAATCCTTAAAAAAGAAAATATTGGATCAGAAATATCAAATATTGTTGAAAACAATTTAAGAACTTCAGGTCTTTTTAATCCACTAAATAAAGACGCTTTTTTACAAGCACCAGATATTGCAAATTTAAAACCAAGATTTGAAGACTGGAATTTAATTAAGGCCCAGGCACTTATCACTGGTAAAGTTACTTATGTTGATGAAAAATTAAGAGTTGAATTTAGATTATGGGATATTCTTGCAGGCAAAGAAATGATGGCACTTGCATTTACCACGGTGCCTGATAATTGGCGAAGAGTAGGTCATATTATATCAGATAAAGTTTACGAAAGATTAACAGGTGAAAAAGGATACTTTGATACTAGAATAATTTACGTATCTGAGGAGGGTCCTAAAACACAAAGAGTTAAAAAATTAGCAATCATGGATCAAGATGGAGCTAATAATAAATTTTTGACACTTGGTAATGAACTTGTTTTAACTCCTAGATTTAACCCTACTAGTCAGATGGTTACATATTTATCTTACTTTAAAAATTTACCAAGAGTGTATCTTTTAGATATCGAAACTGGAACTCAAGAAGTAGTAGGTGATTTTCCTGGCATGACCTTTGCCCCAAGGTTTTCTCCAAACGGTAAAAAAATAATAATGAGTTTTGCTAAAGATGGAAAGTCTGATATTTATACTATGGATTTAGAAAATAGAATAGTTCAAAGAATAACAAACCATCCTTCAATTGATACATCTCCATCTTACTCTCCAAATCAAAAATTTATAGCATTCAATTCTGATAGAAGTGGTTACCAACAAATTTATATTATGAAAAGTGATGGAAGCAATGTAAAAAGAATTTCATTTGGTAATGGAATATATGGAACACCAGTGTGGTCGCCAAGAGGTGATTTAATTGCATTTACAAAATTACATAAAGGAAAGTTTTATATTGGAGTTATGAGAACTGATGGGAGTGGAGAAAGATTATTGACTGAAAATTATTACCAAGAAGCACCATCTTGGTCTCCAAATGGTAGAGTTTTAATTTTTTATAGAGAAACAAAAACCAACTCTAAAGGAGAAGGTTTTTCAGCAAAGTTGTGGTCCATAGATCTTACTGGTTATAATGAGCGGTTAGTGAAAACACCAACAGACGCTTCCGACCCATCTTGGTCGTCTATATTGAGTAATTAGATAAAATTACTTGATCTTTTGACTTGAAAGATCTAACTAGTTGTGAAAAAGTAACTAATTGAAATTAGCAGCAAGGAGCAATTTAATGATACTAAAAAAAAATTTTAAAAATACACTTCTTATATTAGCGGCATGTCTGGTATTAACAGCTTGTGCAACAAAGAAAGAAGCGACAACAGGAATCAGCGGTCAAATGCAAGGTGATGTTTATACTGGAACTGACTCAGTTAAGTATTTGGCTGATGGTGTTCCAGATAGAGTTTTCTTTGCAACAAATGAATCGGTTTTAACAACAGCTTCAAGAGAAACTCTTAGATCTCAAGCAGCATGGTTAAGAAAGAATTCAAGTATTAATGTAGTTCTTGAAGGACACGCAGATGAAAGAGGAACAAGAGAATATAACTTAGCGCTTGGCGAAAGAAGAGCTAACTCTGCAAAAGATTACTTAATGACGTATGGAATTTCTTCAAACAGAATATCAGTATTAAGTTATGGTAAGGAAAGACCTGTTGACGCTGGTTCTAGCCCATTAGCTTGGTCAAAAAATAGAAGATCTGTTACTGTTAAAGCAAATTAAAAATTTAAATTTAAAGACCCTAAAGCAAAATGTTTTAGGGTCTTTTTTTTGCCATTTTTATAATCATAAATCATTTTATTGATGAAATTCTTAAATAAATTAAAAATTCTTAAATTATTATTTATATTTAATTTGGTTTTTTTTAACATTTCTTATGCAGACAATCATAACATTTATGAAACATTAGAGACTATAAAAGAAGATCTTAAGACACTTGAAAGAGCTGTCTATTCTGGTTCGATAGAAGTTGATTCAACAGTTGTAAAAAAATCAATTACTGAGTTGGATGCTAATTCTGAGGATGTGCTTACAAGACATTTATTAAAATTATCTGAGGTTGAAGATCAGTTCAGACAATTAACTAACAAATTTGAGGAAATAAATTTTAAGCTAGACAAACTATCTAACAGATTAACCAAAATTCAGGCTGATAATCAGATAAGGTTCCAAGATATAGAGTCAGCAGTAAGCTCTGGAGAGAGTGGGGCCCAATTAGCTGCAAAACCAAAAACAGACACTGATAAAGTTTTGCCTGGGAGCTCACAACCTCAAGATCTAGGATCAATTTCATATAAAGACACAGAAACTTCCGAAACTTCCCAACAAATTCAATCTGTAGATACAACTGCATCAGTCGTGACAGAAACTTTTCAGACAGAAGAAAAAATATTACCACAAGATCTTTCACCTAAAAAACAATATGAGTTTGCCACAAGTTTTTTAAAAGTTGGAGACTACAGTACTGCTGAAAGAGCCTTTAGAGAGTTTGTGTTATCTAATTCAGATCATGAATTAGCTGGTAGTGCTCAGTATTGGTATGCGGAGACTTTTAGAATAAGACAACTTTATACTGATGCAGCAACAGCATATTTGGAAGGATATCAAAAATACCCTAAGGGAAAGAAAGCTCCAATAAATTTGCTAAAGCTTGGTGTATCAATGGTTCAAATTGGAGAAAAAGATCAAGGTTGTAAAATGATTAATGGTGTTGAAATGCAATATCCAAATGCCAATCAATCTGTAATTCAAAAAGCTAAATATGAGTCCAAAAAATTTGATTGCATCAAGCAAGACTCATAAGCTTTTATTAAATAAACTAAAAGATAAGCGAACTCGTCAAATTTATAATAAATTTGAAAAATATCTAAATATTAATGAAAATTTTGCAGTAGCTGTTTCAGGTGGACCGGATAGTCTTGCTTTATCTTTTTTAGCAAAAATTTACTCAATTAAAAATTTATTAAAAGTAAAATACTTTATAATTGATCATAAGTTGAGAAAAAATTCTACTTTGGAAGCAAAAAATGTCCAAAAACAATTAAAAAAATTTTCAATAAATTTAGATATTTTAAAATGGAATGGAATTAAGCCTAAGAAAAATATTCAATCTATTGCAAGAGATAAAAGATATGAGTTGTTATCAAATGAAACAAAAAAATTTAAGATAAAAAATATTCTATTAGGTCATCATTTAGATGATTTATTTGAAAATTTTTTTATAAGAATTTTAAGAGGAAGTGGTCTAAATGGGTTAATTTCGCTGGATAAGAAAACACAAAATAATAATATCAATATAATTAGACCTCTATTAAATTTCAAAAAAAAAGATCTAATTTATATTAGCAAATATATTTTTGGTTTTTTTGTTGAAGATCCATCAAATGAAGATGATAAATTTAAAAGAGTCAAAATAAGAAGTTTTTTAAAAAATTTAGAGACAGAAGGTTTAGATAAAAAAAAATTTCTTTTAACAATCAATAATCTTAAATTTTCTAATGAAACTATAAGATTTTATACAAAAAAAAATTTGTTACAAAATACATATTTTTCAGAAAAGAAAAAATTAATAATTTTAAAAGAAAGTTTTTTTCATCATTCTGCAGAAGTTATCTTTAGATCGTTTACAGATGTAATTAAAATTGTTGGAAAAAAATATTATCCTGTTAGAGGTAAAAAAATTGATTCCATTATCCAGTTAATAAATAATAAATCTTATTTCAAGGTTACTTTGGGTGGATGTGTAATTAAAAAAATTAATCAAACAGTAATAGTGTCAAAAGAGTAACAAAATTATCTTTTTTAATGATATTTTGCCACTTGTTAAATTTATAATAATTCTTATCTTATACCTATGAATTTAAAAAATCTTGCAATGTGGGGAATAATAGTTTTTTTAACTATTGGTCTTTATAANATGTTCAAAAATCCTCANTCNAATATTAGANGTGGAAATCAAATCATATTTTCAGAATTTTTAACCTCTGTAGATAATGGAGAAGTTTTAAAAGTTGAAATTCAAGGCAACAATATTAAAGGAGTTTTCTCAAATGGTAATACATTTTCAACTTACTCACCAAATGACCCAAATTTAATTGAAAAGCTATCAGAAAAAGGTGTAAGCATTTCAGCTGCTCCCTTAGAGGAAAAGATGCCATCACTATTTGGTGTCCTNCTTTCATGGTTTCCAATGTTGTTATTGATTGCTGTTTGGATTTTCTTTATGAGGCAAATGCAGGGTGGCAAAGGTGGCGCTATGGGATTTGGTAAATCTAAAGCTAAAATGATGAATGAGTTAAAAGGCAAAGTTACTTTTAATGATGTTGCTGGTATAGAAGAAGCCAAAGAAGAAGTAGAGGAAATTGTAGAATTTTTAAAAGATCCTAAAAAATTTAGTAGGTTAGGTGGAAAAATTCCAAGAGGAGCTCTTTTAGTGGGAAACCCCGGTACGGGAAAAACACTTTTGGCACGAGCAATTGCAGGTGAAGCTGGAGTTCCTTTTTTTACAATTTCAGGTTCAGATTTTGTTGAAATGTTTGTTGGTGTTGGAGCGTCAAGAGTTAGAGACATGTTTGAACAGGGTAAAAAAAATTCACCATGTATAATTTTTATTGATGAAATAGACGCTGTTGGAAGAAGTAGAGGCGCAGGTTTAGGTGGAGGAAATGATGAAAGAGAACAAACTTTAAATCAATTGTTAGTAGAGATGGATGGTTTTGACACTAATGAGGGAGTTATAATAATTGCTGCAACAAATAGACCTGACGTTCTTGATCNCGCTTTATTGAGACCAGGGAGGTTCGATAGACAAGTCGTTGTAGGTTTACCTGATATAATAGGTAGGGAAAAAATTTTAAAAGTTCATGCCAAAAAAATAAAGATGGCTCCAGATGTGAATCTTAGAACNGTTGCAAGAGGTACACCTGGTTTTTCAGGAGCNGATTTAGCAAATATAGTTAATGAAGCAGCATTACTTGCAGCAAGAAAAAGNAAAAGAATAGTAACCTTGANTGAGTTCGAAGAAGCTAGAGATAAAGTGATGATGGGAGCTGAAAAAAGATCAATGGTCCANACAGAAGATGATAAAAAATTGACAGCATATCATGAAGCTGGACATGCAATTGTATCTTTAAATGAGAAAGCTGATGACCCAATTCATAAGGCCACAATACTTCCAAGAGGAAGAGCGTTAGGTATGGTTATGACTTTACCAGAAAGAGATAAATACTCTCAAAATAGAGAATATATGAAATCCCAAATAGCAAAAGCTATGGGAGGAAGAGTTGCTGAGGAAATTATTTTTGGACATGATAAAGTTACTTCTGGCGCCATGTCTGACATTAAAGCAGCAACTTCAACGGCAAAACATATGGTGACAGAAGCAGGTATGAGTGAACTACTTGGACCATTAAGCTATGGAGATAATCAGGATGAAGTATTTTTAGGTAGATCGGTTGCAAGAAACCAGCAAATGTCTGAGGAAACTCAAAAAAAAGTAGATTCAGAAGTTAAAAAATTAGTTGACGAAGGATATAATAGAGCAAAAAAAATATTAAATGAAAAAATTGAGGATTTGCACAAACTAGCAAAAACACTACTTCTCTATGAAACTTTAACAGGTGATGAAATTAGAGATTTAATATTACACAATAAATCTATTGAGAGAAATGATGAAAAAGATCTTGCAGAAGAGGATAAAACCTCAGCATTGGGATCAATGGGACTTAAACCAAAAATAGTTCACTAAGATAATTATGAAAAGATATTACACACGAGCGTGTAATTTCTATTATGGAAATGAGTCTAAAATATTAGTTAGAAAAAAAAAATCACTTCCTCTAAATGGTAATAAAGAAATTTCTTTTGATTTTATTGAAATAATTTCTCGAAAATCAAAAAGAAAAATTTCAATAAAAAGCCTCAACAAATTACCTAAATTATTAAAGAAACAAATAACTTTTGATTTAAAAATAATAACTTCTAAAAAAAGAAATTTTGCAAACTTAAGTTTTCAAAAACTACCAAATATAATGGGTGTGTTAAATCTTACTCCTGATAGTTTTTCTGATGGAGGAAAATTTAATAACAAAAATAAAGGAATTAACCATGCACTAGAAATGTTAAAATCTGGAGCAAATATAATTGATGTTGGCGGTGAATCTACAAGACCAGGGTCAAAAACTATAAAAACAAAACTTGAATGGAAAAGAATAAATAAAATATTAAAATTAATAGCTAATAAAATCCCAATATCATTGGACACAAGAAAATCAGAGATCATGGAAAAAGGGCTGAAACTTGGTGTAAAGATGATAAATGATGTATCTGGATTAAATTATGATTATAAAACTAAAAATATTTTAAAAAGATATAAAACACCATTTGTTATTCAGCATTCAATAGGAACTCCTGAAAAAATGCAAATAAAACCAAATTATAAAAATGAGTTATTAGATATTTACGATTTTTTTGAGGATAAAATAAAGTTTTTAAGGTCAATAGGTATAAAACATAACAATATTATTCTTGATCCAGGCATAGGGTTTGGAAAAAATTTGAAACATAATATGAATTTAATTAGAAATATTTCTATTTATCACTCACTTGGTTTTCCTATACTTGTAGGAAATTCAAGAAAAAGATTTATTAAGGAAATATCTGAAAAAAATGATACTAAAACAAGAATTGGTGGCACGGTTGCTTCATCAGTTTATTTGATGATGCAAGGTGTTCAAATTTTAAGAATTCACGATGTTAATGAATTGTTACAGGGGTTAAAAGTTTTCAAAGAATTAATAAAAAATTAATGACGAAAAAATATTTTGGAACTGACGGAATAAGAGGTGCTATCAATAGCAAAAACATCAATGGTGATATGTTTTTTAAATTTGGTCTTGCGTCTGGAACTTATTTTAAATCACAAAAAAAAAGGAAACAAACAGCGATTATTGCTAAAGATACTAGGTTATCTGGATATACTCTAGAACCTGCTTTAGTTTCAGGNCTTACATCTGCGGGAATGCATGTTTTTACATTAGGACCTTTGCCGACAAATGGTTTAGCTATGCTGACAAAAGCTATGAAGGCAAATATGGGAATAATGATAACTGCTTCTCACAATCCACATTATGACAATGGATTAAAACTGTTTGGCCCAGATGGTATGAAATTATCTGATAAAATTGAAAAAAAAATAGAAAATTTAATAGATAAACAGATTGCAAATAACTTATCTATACCTGAAAAATTAGGACGAGTAAAAAGATTAGAGAGTGGGACAAATGATTATATAAAAATTTTAAAAAAAAATTTTTCTAAAGAATTTAATTTGAGAGGGTTAAGAATTGTAATCGATTGTGCGAATGGCGCAGGTTATAAAGCAGGACCTGAATTACTTAGATCTCTTGGAGCGAAAGTAATTGCAATAGGTATAAATCCTAATGGCCTTAACATAAACAATAATTGTGGATCAACTTTTCCTAGTAAAATCAAGTTAGCAGTAAAGAAGTATAAGGCGCACCTAGGCATTTCTTTAGATGGAGATGCAGATAGAATTATTATGTGTGACGAAATAGGAAATATAATTGATGGTGATCAAATAATTGCAGCTTTAGCAACAAGATGGAAAAACAAAAAAATGCTTAAGGGTGGTGTGGTTGGAACTTTAATGTCAAACTACGGTTTAGAAAAATATTTTAAATCTGAAAGGATAAAATTTATTAGAGCAAACGTAGGAGACAGATATGTTAAAGAAAAAATGCAAAAAAATAGTTTTAATTTAGGNGGTGAACAATCTGGACATATNATTTTAGGAAAATTTGCAACAACAGGCGATGGTTTATTGGTTGCTTTAGAAGTACTGTTTGCAATTAGGAAAGGCATGAAAGCTAGCAAATTTTTTAATAAATTTAAAAGAANACCTCAAATTTTAAACAATATTGATGTAAAAAATAAANCAATAATTAAAANTTTTGAAGTTAAAAAATCTATAAAAATTGCAGAAAAATTGATGAAAGGACAAGGTAGAATATTAGTAAGAAAGTCAGGAACTGAGTCAAAAATAAGAGTTATGGGTGAGAGTGAAAACAAAGAACTATTAAAAAAATGTATAAATATTATTTCAAAAAAAATAAAATAAATTGAATCTTAGATCAAAAATATTAATCATTGCAGGTTCTGACTCGTCAGGTGGCGCAGGGATTCAAGCTGATATAAAAACTGTTACAGCATTGGGGTCATATGCAATGTCGGCTATAACAGCTGTAACAGCTCAAAATACCACAGGAGTTAAGTCTATAGCGCCAATCAGTCCAAAAGAAATTTATAATCAAATTATATTTACATCAAAAGATATTAGACCCGATGCGATTAAAATTGGAATGTTGCACTCAACAGGGGTTATAAAATATGTAATTAAATCTCTAGATAATATTAAAATTAAAAACATAGTTCTTGATCCGGTAATGGTTGCAAAAGGGGGCACTAAATTAATAGATAACAAAGCAATAGAATTACTTAAAACAAAATTGATTAAAAAAGCAATATTGATTACCCCCAATATTCCTGAAGCTGAAATTTTAACTAAAACAAAAATAAGAAATAAAGAAGACATGATTTATGCTGCTAATAANNTGATGGAATTTGGTGCTAAAAATGTTCTCATTAAAGGNGGACATTTAAAATCTAAATTTGTTCAAGATATACTTGTTAANAAAGTTGAAATAAAAATTTTTAACAGCAAAAGATATAAAACAATCAATACTCATGGNACAGGGTGTACTTTATCTAGTGCAATAACTACCTTTTTATCATGTGGAAAACCTATAAAGAAATCTTGTGAGCTNGGAATTAAATATGTAAATTCTTCAATAAAATTTAACCCTAATTATGGTAAAGGCCATGGCCCAATTAATCACCTTAACACAATAAATATAAACAGAAAATTTAGATAATGAAAAACATAGTTGTAGTTGGATCTCAATGGGGTGATGAAGGAAAAGGTAAAATTGTTGATTGGCTCTCAGAGCAAGCTGATGTTGTAATTAGATTTCAAGGTGGTCATAATGCTGGCCATACACTGGTAATTGATGGAATAACATACAAGTTAAGATTATTACCATCAGGAATTGTCAGAAAAAATAAAATTTCAATTATTGG
>JGI26239J51126_1000516_pt1 | contig 20725 bp, 22 predicted proteins | sample SaaInlV_130m_DNA_3_FD_51126 | JGI IMG/M metagenome (IMG submission 51126)
ACCTAAAATTAACCTACCTAATGTACCTGAATTTTCAGCATTTATAGTAAGATTTTTTTTATATTTAAAACCATCAAAGCCTGTACCATAAATTTTACAGAATTTGTTTTTTTGGACAACTTTAACACCTAGTTTTCGCATAGCTTTTATTGCTGCAATGACATCCTCAGATATTAGTAAATTCTGAGCTTTTGATACTCCATTTGCAAGTGAAGCAAGTAGCACCCACCTTATACTAATACTTTTATCACCACTTACAGAAATTTTTTTATTAAACTCTTTTAGTTTTTTTTTTATTAATAAGGAGTTGGGCATTAATACTTAATTAAATTTGAAGCTGTCTCCAAAATAGGCATTTTTTGCATTAATATTTTGCACCAAGTTTGAGGGGGTGTCTTGGGCTACAATCTTACCATTACTCAATATCATAGCTACGTCAACACATGCGAGAAGATCTCTTGCTTGATGGTCACATATACAAATTGTTATATTACTTTCCTGTTGTAAACTTACAATTGTTTCTTGCAACATTTTAATTGTAAGCACGTCTAAAGCAGCAAAACATTCATCTAGTAGTAATACTTTTGGTTCACTCATAAGCGATAGCGCAATTACCAATTTTTTCTTTTGACCTCCAGATAAAAATTTAGCCTTTATGTCTTTAAGGTTATCAAGTTCAAATTTAGAAATTAAATAATTAATTTTATCATTTCTCAAATTTTTATTTTCGATAACAATCTCACTTATTGCTTTTAAATTATCAAGAAGTGTTAGATCATTAAAATAACCACCATATTGAGGAACATATCCTACCTTAAATTTTTTACTTCTTAAATAAATAGGATATTGAGTGACATCATTTCCTTGAATTTTAATTTTACCATTTTGTGGACTAATTAACCCTGTAATAAGATTAAAGATTGTAGATTTACCAACACCATTTGGTCCAAGCATTCCAAAGATTTGACCTTCATTAATTTTAAAATTGATATTATCTAAAATTAATCTATTTCCATAAGTTAAAGAAACATTGCTGAATTCAATAACAGAGTTAATATTTTTAAAAGACTTAATTCTAAATTTTTTTATTACAGCCATTTTATTTTTTGCTTTTAATATTTATTTTTTTGTTATCTTCAAACATATAAATTTTAGTATCTTTGGTGTCTATGTTCATTTCTATTACGTCAGCTTTTAAAATGTTATTAGAGTTAGTATATACAATCTCATTTGACATAATCATAGAGCCTCTCTTAATTGAAAAATCCAGATATTTTCCTAAAATATTGTTATCCAGATAATCTATTATTACATTTTCTGAAAATATTGTATCAAAATTTTCAGTATTATATTTACCATACTTTGATGTAATTTTTATATCATTTGAATTTTTAAGTTTTACAAATCCACTCACATTTGTAAGAAAGATAATATTTGAATTATTGTAGTCAATTTCCCCTTAGAAGCTTTTATGACATATTTATTTCCCTTAATGTCATTTGATGAATAGTACACATCTTCAATTATGTTAGAGCCATACACAATGTCATTAGAAATCTCTGGTTCAATTGTTCCAGTTTTTATGTTTTTTTTTTGACTTTTTAAATAGAAAATTAAAAGAAAAATTAGCAAAAATATAATTATAGAAATTATAATTTTTTTTTTCATTTATGAAATATTAGACTGAAGAATATTATGAATATGTAATACACCTATCGTTTTATATTTATTTTTTTTGTCATAGACACATAATGAGGTTATTTTGTTACTGTTCATTAAAGCCAATGCTTTAGCTGCCAACACATTTTTATCTATACTTATTGGACTTTTTGTCATCACATCTTTAACTTTAATAGAATGAAGGTGAATTTTTTTTTGATTAAATCTTCTGATTTGACCATCTGTTATGATGCCAGTTGTTTTTTTTAATTTATTTTGAACAATTAAAATACCAAGTTTTTTATCACTTAATATTTTAATTGCAGATTTCATTTTTAAATCTTCTTTAACAAACGGAATTTTATTACCTGTTAACATTATATCTTGAACAGTTTTTAGTTGGGCTCCAAGATTTCCTGCTGGATGAATTTTCTTAAAATCAAGCTTACCAAATTTTTTATACTGCATTGCTGAAATTGCTAAAGCATCTCCCAAAGCAAGTTGAGCAATAGTGCTTGATGTAGGAACTATTCCTCCTGACTCTTTTACATTTGGAATTACAAGCTTAATGTCTGAGGCCTTATATAAAATAGAATCTTTTTTTGACATAATTCCAATTAATAAAATTTTATTTCTGTTTGCATATTGAATTATATTTTTAAGTTCACTAGTTTTTCCTGAATAACTCATTAAAATTAGAATATCTTTTTTTGATAAGCTACCCAAGTCTCCATGCGAAGAGTCACTTGCAGATAAATTAAAAGAAGGTGTTCCGACTGAAGATAAGGTTGCTGAAATTTTTGCAGCTATAAGTCCGCTCTTACCAACTCCACATAGAATAACTTTTGATTGACATTTAGCAATTTCAATTACAGCTTTGTTAAATGAACTATTAATAGTTTTTTTTAATTCCTGTAATGCTTTAATTTCAAGATCAATTACATTTTTTGCAGTTGGTATAAATCTTTTACTCATTAATGTGACCAGATATCATCCTTAAATAATGCTAGATCTAGATTAACTCTAGTTTTTAAAAATTTTAAACTTTCCTGGTATAGTTGAATCCTATTTTCTCTTTTTAAAATTTTACTAAGTTCTTCATGGATTTTATGTAAATATATTACATCATTTGCACAGTATTTTAATTGTGCAGGAGTAAGCTCACCACCAAAATCTGAACTTTGAAACTGTTTGCTAATATCGATATTGATAAATTCTTTTATTAATGTTTTTAAAGAATGACTATCTGAATATGATCTTGCTAACTTTGAAGCAATTTTAGTATCAAGAATGTTGTTTGTATCTGTTTTTAGGTAGTGTTTAATATGAGCAAGATCTGCACGTCCATAATGAAATATCTTAGTTATTTTTTCATTAACAAGCAGTTTTATTAGATTTGGTGCATTATAGTTTTTTCTGTCAAACTGGACAATGTGTGCATCTGAATTACCTGAAGATAATTGAATTAAACATAGAGGATCACGCCTAACATTCAAACCCATAAACTCCCCATCAACAGCTATTAGATTGCCTAAATCTAAATCATCTGGTAAATCATTTTTGTGAAGTTGAATATTGTTACTCATTTCTAAACATATATAACGGAATTCAAATGAAAGCAAAAAATTGTCTAATTTTTGGTGGGAGCGGTCAAATAGGACGTAACTTAATCAGAAAGCTTACAAAAAACAATTATCGAGTAACTGTAGTAACAAGAAATATACATCAAAAAAGCTACAAAATTAAAACCCAGGCAAATGCAGGCTATATTGACATAATTGAGGCAAATATTTTTGATGAAAAAAAAATTAGAAATCTTTTTAAGGAAGCAGATATTTGTGTGAATTTAATTGGAATTTTGTTTGAAAAAAAAGGTGGCAATACATTCAAAAATATTCACTCAGTCTTACCCTCATTGCTAGCTAAACTTTGTAAAGAATATGACCTCAAACATTTTATTCATTTATCTGCCTTAGGAATAAATGATCCAATAGACTCTGAATATGCGAAGAGTAAATTAGAAGGAGAAGCGAATATTTTAAAAAATTTCTCATTAGCAACTATTTTAAGACCCTCTGTTGTATATTCTGTAGATGATAATTTTACTACAAATTTTATGACATTATTAAATAGATTACCAGTATTCCCTCTTTATTATGGTGGGAAAACAAAATTTGAACCTATTCATTGTTCGGATTTAACAGATACAATTTATCATGTTATTTCTAATAATATTTACTCAAAAATTATTGAATGTGTGGGACCAGAGATTATATCTTTAAAAAAAATTTTAGAAAAATTACAAACATTAATTAATAAAAAAAGAATTTTATTACCTTTTCCATTACCAATAGCAAAATTAACAGCATCCCTTTTTGAGATATTACCAAACCCTTTAATTACAAGTGATCAATTGAGACTTTTAAAGTATGATAATATTAAATCTGGAAAATATAAAACTAATTCGGATATTGGAGTTCCTAGTGTTAGATTTTTTGATCAAGAAGTAAAAAAATATAGTTATATGTGGAGAGAAGGTGGTCAATTTTCTACAGAAAAATACTTATCTGAAAATAAACTAGAGAATAAAACTGATAATTAAATTTTAAGCTGACTGAATTTTCTTTTCAATGAACTCTGGAACTTCTTCTTTTTCTGGCGCCTCATCCTTTTTACCTTTAGGCTGATAAGCATACAAAAGGTGTAATTTACAGTAAGAAAAATCTTTCAGGGAAGATCTACCACAAAAGTAAAAAGATTTCTCATCAGGATGTCCAATGGGCCACTTACATGAGCTCTCATCTAAATCTTCTAATTGTTTAGGGTTTTCAGGTTCAAAATCCTTTTCAATAATTAAAGATTTAAATTTACTTTTTCGTCCTCGTTTAGAATTATTATTCTTTTCTATTTGAGAATTATCAAAATTTTGATTTGAGGTTGCCGCCCTCGTTTTAATCTTTGCAGAAAGGTTCAAACGGTGTGCTTTTCCAATAACTGCATTTCTACTGATACCACCTATAATTTCAGCAATTTGGCTAGCTGTATTCCCTTTGCCCCAAAGTTCNTTTAGCTTATTTACCTTNTCNTNATTCCAGCTCATAATCTACATCTAGTATTAATATTTTAAATAATAACAATATACTGATACGAGTTATATTTAAACAAGCAATATATGAGAGTTATCAACAAAATAATATTAGAATTGGTTTATAGGTAATTTCAATCATAACTTGTATCTAATAATTAAAATTTATAAAAACTGATTAAGATTATGAGTTATTTAGCAAAAAATTATAATAGAAAAAAAATTTCATTTAAATATGGAAAGGGAAGCTTTTTATATTCAACCAATGGAAAAAAATATTTAGATTTTGTTCAAGGTATAGCTGTAAATTCTTTAGGACATGCACATCCTAAATTGGTAAATGTTATAAACAAACAATCAAAAAAACTTTGGCATATTTCAAATGCATTTCAAATTCCAGAGGGAGAAATGTTAGCTAAAAAGCTAGCTAAAAAAACTTTTGCTGATTACNTAATGTTTCAAAACAGTGGTGCAGAAGCGACAGANGCTGCAATAAAAGCTGCAAGAAGATATTTTTATTCAATCGGTAAACCTAAAAAAAATAGAATTTTATGTGTTAAAAATAGTTTTCACGGAAGAACTATAGCTGCAATTTATGCAAGTGGTTCAAAAAAAATGACCGAAGGTTTTGGACCAAAAGTAAGTGGCTTTGATCATTTTGAATTTGGTAACCATAAATCATTAAAAAAGAAAATTACAAAAAATACAGCAGCTATAATGGTTGAAACGATTATGGGTGAGGGGGGTATTAAGGTAATTCCAGATTGGTGTTTAAGAGAACTAAGAAAAATCTGTAATAAAAAAAACATTCTATTAATATTAGATGAGGTCCAATGTGGAATAGGAAGATCAGGTGATTTCTTTGCTTTTGAAAAATCAAAAGTAAAACCAGACATTGTTCCAATTGCAAAAGGTATTGGAGGTGGGTTTCCAATTGGAGCAGTTTTAATGAATAAAAAAGTTGCTTCAGGAATGACTGCTGGAACGCATGGATCTACTTTTGGTGGCAATCCATTAGCAATGACTGTTGGCAGTTCAGTTATGGATATAATTTCAAATAAGAAATTTTTAAAAAATGTGAAAAGTATTTCAAAATTTTTTTTATTTAATCTTAATAAAATTAAAAATGAGTATCCTAACATTATTAAAGAGATAAGAGGNAGAGGTTTATTGATTGGAATACAGCTTAAAACAGATCAAACAAAATTTATNAAAAAATTAATGGATAATAAATTATTGACTATTAGAGCAGCTGAAAATGTAGTTAGANTNTTACCACCACTNAATGTAAAAAAGAATGAAATCAACCAATCACTAAAAATAATAAAAAAAGTTTGTTCAGAATTAAATTAAAATGAAACATTTTATAAACTTAAAAGATATACTGGCTAAAGACCTTAGAAAAATTATCGTTGATGCAAAAAAAAGAAAAAACCTTAGAAAAAAGTTAAGTACTTTAGAAGTTGACAAGGGGGCACCATTAAAAGGTAAATTACTTATTCAAATGTTTGAAAAATCAAGCTTAAGAACAAGATTAAGCTTCGAATTAGCAATGAAACAGCTTGCAGGTGGGACACTTACTCTTAGATCAAATGAGCTTCATCTTGGCCAAGGTGGAGAAAGTATAGCAGATACTGCAAAAATACTTTCAACATATGGTGATGGTTTTATGTTGAGAACTGATAGTGATGAAAAAGTTGAAAGCTTTAGAGATCATTTAACTATACCAGTAATTAATGGTTTAAGTCCATCTTCACATCCAACCCAAGTTTTATCTGATATTTTTACCGCTGAAGAAATAAAGAAAAAACCAATTTCAAAATTAAATATTTGCTGGATTGGAGATTCTAATAATGTTTTGGACAGTTTAATAGCTGCATCTGTAAAATTTTCATTCAAACTTAGTATAGGATGTCCAAAAAATTTTGAACCAGGCAAGGAAGTTAAAAAGTGGGTAAAGAAAAATAATAAAAAAATATTTATTTATAATGAAGCAAAAAAAGCTGCTATAGGAGCCGATGTTATATTTTCAGATAAAGTTATTTCTCTAAATGATAAAGTAAATAAAAAGAAAAAAATTGAACAATTCAAAAAATTTAAGATAAATAAAAAATTAATGAGTTATGCCAAGAAAGATTGTATTTTTCTTCACTGTTTGCCCCGTGGATCTGAAGTAAGTGATGAAGTTTTTTTAGGAAAAAAATCTCATGTATGGCAACAAGCTCTTAATAGAGTGCATGTCCAAAAAAGTATTTTATTATATTGTTTTGGAAAATTAAGGTAGTGGTACAGGACTATCTGAATTTTGATTTAAGTATTTTATAACAGAAGCTCTATCTTTTTCTTTTCTTAGTCCGGCATAGGCCATCTTTGTTCCTTTAATGTATTTAGCTGGTTTTTTAAGAAACCCATTTAATTCTTCAAACGTCCAGTTTTTATCGTAAGCAGCCAAAGCTTTTGAGTATTTGTAATCTGTAACTCCTCCAACTTTTCTTTCAACTACATTATATAATGCAGGACCAATTTTATTTTTGCCACTTTTAACAATTGAATGACAAGCTGCACATTTTTTGAAAATTTTTTCACCTAAAGTGATATCTCCCATCGTCATCAATGCTGCGATATCAACTTTTTCCTCTACTGCTGTTGTTGTCTCTGTAGATGATGATACTGTTGTGGTTTGCTCTAGTTCAACTGTATATCCAGGAGTTTTAGGTTTTTCTACATGAAATATGACTTTTGATAATTTACCAATACCAATGAGCAAAAGTGCAACCATTAATACAGCAGCTACTATTTTATTAATTTCAAAAGAATCCATTTTTTTAAATATTATGTTTGAACATATATCATGATAAATTAAAAAATTACTAAAATTTAATGTATAAATTTGCCTCTATNTCTATTTAATATGTATAATATTAATTCTATTATTAATGAAAACATTAACNATTATACCTTCACGATTGTCAGCAACTAGGCTGCCTGGCAAGCCTCTTTTNAAAATAAGAGATATATCAATTATATCACACGTATNTAAAAGAGCTCAGGAGGCGAATATNGGAGATGTAGTTGTTGCANCTGAGGATCAAGAAATAGTAGATGATGTTGTTAAAAATGGAGGCAAAGCCATTTTAACAGGCAAAAATCACAAAACAGGAACTGATAGAATTTACGAGGCATTACAAAAACTAGAGGTAAAAGATGTAGATTTGATAATGAATTTACAGGGTGATGAACCAGCAATTAATATTGAGGACATTATAAGTCTAAATAAAAAAATGGTAAGCAATCAATCTCAAATGGGTACTCTTGCTGCCAAAATGAAAGATCTCAAAGACCTAGATAATGAAAATATTGTAAAAGTTATAACTAACAAAAATTTAAATGATGACGAGTTTTCTAAAGCAAGGAATTTTTTAAGAAGATCTTCAGAAATAGCTAATACCTATCATCATATAGGAATCTATTGCTATTCAACTGAAACATTGAAAAAATTTGTTGAACTAAATCAATCAAAAGATGAAATTGAAAATAGATTAGAGCAGTTGAGAGCTTTAGATAATAATATCGATATAAATGTAGCTCTTGCAAGTTCTTCCCCGATAGGCGTTGACACAGAGGAAGATTATCTAGCCTTAAAAAAAATTATGGAATATAAAGTTTAATGTCAAAAATTTTTTTTCAAGGTACTTTTGGAGCGTACTCACATTTAGCTGCATTGTCAGTTGATCCTGATGCAGAAGTAATGCCATGTAAAACTTTTGATGAATGTTTTAATAAAGCAAGTCTAGAACCAGATTGTAAAATAATTATTCCTGAGTCAAATAGAATTACAGGAAATATTGGTATTGAATATTTAATATTCAAACATAGACTAAATATTTACAAAGAACATTTTCAAAAAATAGAACATAATTTATTAGGTCAACCTGGTGCAAAACTTGGTGATATAAAAGAAGTATATTCTCATGCACAAGGTTTGTCTCAATGTTCAAAATTTATAAAAGATAATAATTTAGTAGAGCATATTAGAGCAGACACAGCTGGCTCTGCCAAAATGATTTCAAAAACAAAAGATGTTAAGCAAGCTGCGATAGCATCCTCTCTAAGTGCTCAAATTTACGGACTAGATATTGTTAAAAAAAATATTGAAAATGAAAGTGGCAATTTAACAAGATTTTTAGTAATGGGAAAAAATATTTCACAACCTGAATTTAGAGATAATAAATATATTACTTCTTTTTTATTTAAACTTAAAAGTAAGCCCGCCGCCCTTTATCAATCTCTAGGTGGATTTGCGATTAATGGTGTGAACTTAACAAAACTACAAAGTTATCCAGAAAAAAATACATTTGATTCATTCTTTTTTTTGTGTGATCTAGATGGCCATATAGAGGATCCAAAAGTACAAAAATCTTTAGAGGAGCTAGGGCTTCATTGTGAGGATTTTCACGTCTTAGGTGTTTTTGAGGCTGATAAATTAAGAGAGAAAAAAAAATAATCTTTTCTTGTAGAATAGAAAATATAACTGCTATAATAGTTTTGGAGGCTAGAGGTGGATGCTGCTTGAACCCGACCAGATCTTAACGGAAGCAGTCGTAAAGACAGTTATTCAGGTTCTAGTCTCCTTAAAATAAATAAAATGAATAATAACTCTAAAGTATTAGCATTAAAATATAGACCAGCTACTTTTGATGATCTTATTGGTCAGGAAGTAGTGGCTGAAACTATAACAAATTCAATCAAAGCAGACAAAATTCCTAATGCTTATCTATTCACTGGAATTAGAGGAATTGGCAAAACTACAACTGCTAGAATTGTTGCTAAAGGACTAAATTGTTTAAATGGTATAGAAAATTTATGCAAAGAAGAGTTGTGCGATAATTGTAAATCTATAGCTGACTCTAGTCACATTGATGTGCTTGAAATGGATGCTGCCAGCAAAACAGGCGTAGATGATGTAAGAGATCTAATTGAATTTTCAAGATATGGCCCGACGTCAGCAAAATATAAGATATTTATAATTGATGAAGTTCATATGTTAAGTAAACAGGCATTTAATGCTTTGTTAAAAACACTTGAAGAGCCACCAGAATATTTAAAATTTATTTTTGCAACTACAGAAATTAAAAAAATACCTATTACTGTTGTCTCAAGGTGTCAAAGATTCGATTTGTCTAGAATTAAATCATCAAAATTATTCGAGTTCATTAAAGATATAAAAGAAAAAGAAAAAGGTAAAGCGTCAGATGAAGCTTTAAAATTAATTGTAAAAATATCAGAAGGATCTGTAAGAGACGCATTATCTTTATTGGATAGAGCTTTACTAAGCTTAGATGTAAAAACAGAGTTAGATCTTAATATGGCACAAAAAATTTTTGGATATTTTGACAAGTCCCAATTGATTAATTTATTTGAATTAATATTAAAAGGAGAAGAGGAAAAAGTTATTAATATTTATAGAAAAATTTTTGATCAGGGTATTGAGCCAAAAGTATTCATAAATGATTTTTTAGAAATACTTTATTATTTTAAAAATATTAACTCATTATCTTTAGAAAGCACGAACTTCTCTCTTAATGATGAGGAGTTTTCAAAAATCAAAGATATTTCTAATCAGCTAGATCCCGAAGTTTTAATTTTATTTTGGCAGTTTGCAATATCCTCACTTGAAGAATTAGATATTGTCTCCAACCAACATCTGTCAATTGAAATGTTTTTAATAAGATTAATGCATTTAAGTTCAATTAAATTAAAGAAAAATTTAGATCAAAATGAAAGCAATGATAATTTGAATAATGAAACAACAAATGAAGAAAACGAACAGAAGTTTGAGGATAATTCAAGAACTGTTAATCAAATAAAAAATATAGCTCAAGAGGAAAAACAGACACCAGAAGCTAAACCAGAGATAAAAGTGATAGATAAAAATTTAATCAATTCATTTGATGATCTTCTTAATATTTGTACTTTTAAAAAAGAAATTAAATTAAAATATGAATTAGAAAAAAATGTAAACCTTGTAAAATTTGAAAGAAATAGAATTGAAATTTCTTTTAATGATAATTTAGATAAAGACTTTGTAAAAGATCTTTCTTCAAAACTCTATGAATGGACTGCTGAAAGATGGATTATTACTTTTAGTAAGTCTAAGGGCGAGATGTCAGTTAAAGAAAAACAAAAAAATAAAAAAAATAAATTAATTAATGAAGTTAAAAATTTGGAATTTTATAAAAAAGTAATGAAAAAATTTCCTGACGCAGAACTTATAGATGTTAAATTGAATGAAAAAAAAAAGGATAAAGATGACTGATTTTACAAAAATTTTAGATAAAGCGAAAGAGCTAGAGACTAAAATGAAAGAAAGCCAAGAAAAAATTAAGGAGATTAAAGCTGAAGGAGTTTCAGGGTCTAATTCAGTTAAAATTACTCTTGATGGCGAAGGTGAGATGCAAAAAATTGAATTATCTGAAGAAATTATTAAGGAGAATAAAACAATAATTGAGGACTTAATAGTTGCTGCTCACAATAGTGCAAAATCACAATTAAAAACAAAGACCACTGAAGAGATTTCGAAAGCCACTGGAGGTTTTGAAATTCCCGGTTTTAAATGGCCATTATAACTAATGCAGAATATTAGTGAGATTGAGGAACTAATTAAATTAATTTCAAAGCTTCCAGGTCTAGGGCCGAAGTCAGCTAAAAGAATAGTTCTTAAACTTATTAATAATCGAGATGAATTAGTAAAACCAATGGCAAGTACGTTAGCTCAAGTTTATAAAAATGTAACAAGATGTAATTCATGTGGTTCATTAAAATCTAATTTAAAAGGATGTGTTAATTGTGAAAATTTAAAAGAAAAATATACAAAAATTTGTGTTGTAGAGGATATTGCCGATCAGTGGTCAATTGAAAACTCAAATATTTTTCAAGGATACTTTCATATTTTAGGAGGAACAATTTCTTCTGTTGGTCAAAGAAAAGAAGATCTTTTAATTGACTCTTTAGTCGAGAGAGTAAATAGAGACAACATAGAGGAAGTTATACTGGCAACAAGTGCAACTGTTGAAGGACAAACTACAGCTTACTATATTCAAGACAGTTTAAAAAATACTAATACTAAAGTTACTAAATTAGCACAAGGATTGCCTGTAGGCGGTGAGATCGAAAGTTTAGATGATGGAACACTATTTTCTGCTTTTAAAAATAGATCTAATTTAAATTCTAATTCAGGTTAAGTTTCTTTTTTAATCTATTTTTATGCAGTAATGGTTCGGTGTACCCTGAGGGCTGTTCTTTGCCTTTGAAAATTAAATCACACGCTGTTTTAAAAGCTAAAGATCGATCAAAATCGTCGGACATTTTTGTATATCCTGTTCTTCCACTACGATTGTGTGCAGAGTCTTTTTCATTTTGTTTATCTACTACTTTTGCCATCTCTTTCATTATTTCTGTAACTTGAATTTTAGTGGTAATTCCGTGATGTATCCAATTGGCAATATGTTGTGACGATATTCTAAGTGTTGCTCTATCTTCCATTAACCCAATATTATTAATATCTGGAACTTTAGAGCATCCCACACCTTGATCAATCCATCTAACTACATAACCAAGTAATGTTTGTGCAGAGTTTGATATTTCACTATTAATTTCTTCTACTGACCAATTTGGTCTGTTTGCAACAGGAATTGTTAAAAGGTCATCTAGTTTTGCTTTTTCTCTTTTTATAATTTTTTTTTGTTCATCAAAAATATTGGTCTCGTGATAATGTAATGCATGTAAGGCAGCTGCTGTAGGAGAGGGAACCCAGGCACAATTTGCACCCGCTTTTAAGTGTCCTGTTTTTTGTTCCATCATATCTTTCATCTTGTCTGGCATCGCCCACATTCCTTTTCCAATTTGTGCTTTTCCTGATAAACCACATTGTAATCCAACATCAACGTTGTTATTTTCATATGCCAAAATCCATTTAGAAGATTTCATATCTCCTTTCTTGATCATTGGTCCAGCTTCCATTGAAGTATGCATTTCATCACCTGTTCTGTCTAAAAACCCAGTATTAATAAAGAAAACTCTATTTTTTAAAGTTCTTATGCATTCTTTTAAATTTGATGATGTTCTTCTTTCTTCATCCATAATTCCTATTTTACAAGTGTATTTTTTTAAACCAAATAATTCCTCAACCTTAGAAAAAATTAAATCTGTAAATTCAGTCTCATCTGGTCCATGCATTTTTGGTTTCACTATGTAGATGGATCCTTTTCTTGAATTTGTTTTATTTTTTAAATCATGAATTGCTGCAGCTACAGTTATAAATGCATCCATAATACCCTCGGGTACTTCGTTACCATTACTTAAAATTATAGAAGGATTTGTCATTAAATGTCCTACGTTTCTAATTAATAATAAACTTCTACCATGTAACTTAAGTCCTTTGCCATCTTTTGAAATGTAACTTCTGTTAGGATTTAATTTTCTTTCAAATAATTTACCATCTTTTTCAAATTGTGTTTTAAGATTACCTTTCATCAGACCAAGCCAGTTTCTATAACAAACAACTTTATCTTTAGCATCTACCGCAGCAACACTGTCTTCGTTGTCACAAATNGTTGATACAGCAGCTTCTAAAATTATATCACTAATCCCTGCATGATCTTGTTGAGCACTAAAAGCTCTTGGATCTCTTAATATTTCAATATGTAAGTTATTATTTTTTAATATAATTGCTGAAGGGTTATCAGCTTCACCTCTGTGACCAATAAATTTTTGTTCTTCAGCTAGATCAAATATATTAGCTCCTTTTAGAATTTTTAAGTTACCTTCTTTAACAGCTACACCTGTAATTTTGTGCCAACTAAGATCTTTAATTGGAAAGTGCTTATCTAAAAAATCTCTTGAATATTTGATAACCATTTCTCCTCTTAAAGGATCATATCTTTCGGAAACACTGTCTTCAGATTGTTCTATAACATCAGTTCCATAAAGACTATCATATAAACTCATCCATCTTGCATTTGCTGCGTTGAGGGCATAACGTGCATTCATGATCGGTACGACTAATTGTGGTCCAGCTATTTTTGTTATCTCGTCATCTACATCTTCCGTTTCTATTGAAAAATCTGTTCCTTCTTTTTTTAAATATCCAATCTCAAGTAAAAACTTTTTATAATCATCTAGTTTAATTTCATTACCTTTGTTTTTAATATGCCAATCATCAATTTTTTTTTGTAATNTTTCTCTAAAGCTNATTAATTTTCTATTTTTAGGTTCAAGCTCGTTAACAGTTTTTTGAAAACCTAGCCAAAATTTATCAGAGGAAATTCCTGTATCTGTTAATAGCTCATCATTTACAAAATTTAATAAACTTTCTGAAACTTTGAGAGTATTAATATTTATGTATTTTTCTGGCATAGCACTTTTGTGACCCCATCTGTATTTTTGCCTGAGAGTTTTGCTCCTTCGGCGGAAATTAATCTCTTTCCAGAGTGTTATGCTTTGATCGGTCCTTTTGCCTGAGAGTTTCCGGGGTGGTTGCTCCTTCGGCGCTAAAATCTTGTTAGTCTCTCCCGATCTGAAATTTGTATCGTTTAAATATTTTAAGTCAATTAATAATGCTAAATATTAGTTTTAATTAACATTTTATTGCCTTTTTTATAATTTAAATTTCTATTATAAACAAACCATGAAAAATTATCTTAACTTTGAAACAGATATTAAAAATTTAGAGTCTGAGATAGAAAAATTAAAAGACCCATACAATCAAGACGGTCTCTCAGAAGTAGATACTCAAAAAATATCTAGCACACAAGCTGAGCTAGATAAAAAATTAAAATATATCTATTCAAATCTTGATCCTTGGCAAACCACGATGGTTGCTCGTCATGAGGATAGACCAAAATCTAAGTTTTTTATTGATAATTTGTTTGATGATTTCATTTCTTTGTCGGGAGACCGTTTTTATGGTGAGGATAAATCTGTTTTAACAGGATTTGCTAAATTTAATGGCACTTCAGTTTTGGTAATAGGTCAAGAAAAAGGTGAGAATTTAGAGACTAGAATTGAAAGAAATTTTGGAATGATGAGACCTGAAGGGTATCGTAAAACAATTAGATTAATGAATTTAGCAAATAAATTTAATATTCCAATAATATCATTTATCGATACACCAGGAGCCTATCCAGGTGTAGGAGCGGAGGAAAGAGGTCAGGCCGAGGCTATTGCTAAATCAATAGAGTGTTGCATGGAGCTAAGTGTACCAACTTTAGCAATTATTATTGGAGAAGGAGGCTCTGGAGGTGCAATCGCTTTAGCGTCCTCTAACAAAGTTATTATGTTGGAAAATGCAATTTATTCAGTAATTTCTCCAGAAGGGTGTGCAACTATTTTGTGGAGAGATCCTAAGAAAATGCTTGATGCCGCAAAAGCAATGAAACTTTCAGCAAAAGATTTATTAGAATTAAAAGTTATTGATGAGATAATTTCTGAACCACTAGGAGGCGCTCATAGAGATAAAGATCAAATGTTAGATGGCTTAAGAGACTCTATTTCAAAAAATTTAAACTACTTTAAAAATTTATCATCTGAAGAAATTATGAATGAAAGAAAAAATAAGTTTTTAAAAATTGGAAGAAACCAAGGGTTTATTAGCAGCCCTGAAGATTTGAGCACTTTAACAATTAAGAATAATAATTTTGATAAAATTTTAAAATCAAAAAAAGTTTTAATTGGATCAGCAATTGTAGGTTTGGTTTTTTTGTTTTTTGCTTTTAGTTTGTTCTAAATTTTATAAAGCACCACAACAATGTTTAAATTTTTTACCAGATCCACATGAGCAAGGCTCATTTCTGCCAATTTTTTTTCGACTTTTTATTTGATCTATCATTGATGTTTTATCTTCTTCTTGTTGTTCTGTAACAATTTTTAAATTTATTAAAATGGTTATAAAATCTAATTTTAGTTTATTTAAAAGATTTGAGAATAGCTCAAAAGCTTCTTTTTTATATTCAACAAGAGGATCTCTTTGTCCGTAAGATCTAAGTCCAATTACTTGTCTTAAATGTTCTAGATATTGAATATGTGATTTCCAATTTAAATCTATTGATTGGAGAAAAATTCTTTTTTCGATATCTTTAGCGTGGTCTTCTCCTAAAAGTTTAATTCTCTCCTGTCTAGACTCAGAAAATTTCATTATAATTTTTTCATTTAACATTTCATCTTTAGCGGAAAGTAATTCTTTTAATTCAGTTTCATTAAAACTTTTGCCTACTATTTGTTTAAGATGGTTGCTAAATTCCTTGCTTTTAGGGTCGGATAAATTTTGAATTTTCAATTTAATGATATCTTGAATTATTTCCTTTAAAAATTCATCTGAATAGTCAAATATATTATTACTATTCATGGCATTTTTTCTTTGAGAAAAAATAACATGCCTTTGGTCATTTAAAACATTGTCAAATTTAATTAAAGTTTTTCTAACATCAAAGTTTCTTGCCTCAACTTTTTGTTGAGCTCTTTCTAGAGCTTTGTTTATCCAAGGATGATCGATACTTTCTCCATCTTTAAGGCCTAATTTTTCTAGCATTTTATTCATAGACTCTGATCCAAAAATTCTCATTAAATCATCCTCAAGACTTACATAAAATATAGAATTACCTTCATCACCTTGTCTTCCAGCTCTCCCCCTTGCTTGATTGTCTACTCTTCGTGACTCCATTCTTTCAGTTCCAATAACAAACAAACCTCCTAAAGATTTAACTCTATCTTTATCAGTTTTAAGTTGACTATCTGCAACAGAACTCTTCTTGCCACCAAGTTGAATATCAACGCCTCTTCCAGAAATACTTGTAGTGATTATTACTGATTTCTCTTTACCAGCATTAGCAATTATTTCTGCCTCATTTTCATGATTTTTAGCATTTAAAACAACATGATTAATATTTTTTATTCTTAACAAATTTGAATAAATTTCAGATTTATTAATACTAGATGTGAAAATTAAAATTGGTTGACCTATTTCATGTCGATCAACTATTTTTTCAATTATAGCATTATTTTTTTCATTTTCAGTTCTAAAAATCTGATCATTATAGTCTTTTCTAATCATTTCGTTGTTAGTTGGAATAATTACAACGCTCAAGTTATAAATTTCAAAAAATTCCTCAGCTTCAGTTGCAGCTGTACCAGTACAGCCAGATATTTTTTTATAAAGTTTAAAATAATTCTGATATGTTATGGAAGCTAAAGTTTGGTTTTCTGCCTGAATGTCAATTTTTTCTTTGGCCTCTAAAGCCTGATGTAGTCCGTCACCAAATCTTCTTCCTTCAAGTATTCTTCCAGTTAATTCATCTATAATTTTTAAACTGTTATCTTTAACAATATAATCTTTGCCTTTTTCAAATAAATGATTTGCCTTCAGTGCTTGATTGACATGGTGAACTAAATGTAAATTTTCTGGGTCATAGAAATTGTTATTTTTTAAAATGCCAGCATTAGAAAAAAGCTCTTCTACAGTATTAATCCCATCATTTGTAAGAAGTATACTTCTTTCTTTTTCATCTATTTCATAGTCATCTTTATTCAAAAATTTAATTAATTTATTTGTTGCTATATATTGAGCTGTTTTATCTTCAGTAGAACCTGAAATTACCAAGGGTGTTCTAGCCTCATCTATTAAACATGAATCTATTTCATCAACAATAGAAAATATATGTTCTCTTTGAACCATTTCTTTTTCTGAAAACTTCATGTTGTCTCTCAAATAGTCAAATCCTAACTCACTATTTGTTGCATATGTAATATCGCAATTATAATTTTTTTTCCGCTCTTCATCACTTTGACCATTATTGATAAAACCTGATGATAAACCTAAAAAATTATATATAAGTCCCATTTCCATAGAGTCTCTTTTTGCAAGATAATCATTAACAGTTACAATATGAACTCCTTCTTCGGTGAGGGCATTTAAGTATGCGGCTAAAGTAATTGTAAGGGTTTTTCCTTCCCCAGTTCTCATTTCAGCAATTTTGCCTTCATGTAAAACAACCCCACCTACTATTTGAACATCAAAGTGTCTTTCGTTTCTTACTCTCCTTGAAGCTTCTCGTACTAGTGCAAAAGCTTCTGGTAAAATTTCATCTAAAGTTTTACCTTTTTTTATTTGATTCTTAAATTCCTGTGTTTTGTTTGGAAAATCTACGTCACCAAGTTTTTTAATCTCATTTTCAAGTGAATTTATTTTCTTTACTATACTGCCCACTCTATCAAGCTCTTTTTGATTGCTAGTTTTAATAAATTTTGAAATGAGATTTAATGGATTAAACATGAGTATTTGATTTATTCTTTACTTATATTGTTTAATATATGAATTAAATAATTATTTTAAATACTATGGGAATTAATTTATCAAATTTTTTATCATCAAAATCAAAAAATGCTAGAATGATTGATTATCAAGACCTAGATCATATTGATGGCTTATCAATATCTGTTGTAAGTGCAAATTTATATAATGATAATAGAGATGATTTATCATTATTTTATTTTAGAGATGGGGCAAATTATGCCTCTGTTTATACCCAATCAAAAATAGTATCAGAAAATATTAAATGGAATTTAAGCCAAAAAAGTAAAAAGATATATTCACTTCTAGTTAACACTCGAAATGCGAATGCTTTTACTGGTAAGCAGGGCTATGAAAGTCTTAAAAAGTTGTCTGAAATTGTTTCAATTGAATTAACAAAAAAACAAGAACAAGACGAGGATATTCCTAAAAAAATTTCTTCTAAAGAAATTATGTTTGGTTGTACGGGGACTATTGGCGAACCTTTTCCTTATAAAAAAATTTCTGATCAAGTTCCTAATTTAATTAATAAGATCAGATATACCCAAAACAAATTTATTTGGATGAAAGCAGGACTTGGAATTATGACAACAGATACCAAGCCCAAGTTAGCAATGGAAACGTGTACGATTGGAAATAAAGAAATAAAAATTTATGGAATAGCAAAAGGTTCAGGAATGATTCATCCAAATATGGCAACAACACTAGCGTACATTTTTACAGACGCAAATATTTCAAATGATATTTTAAAAAAATTATTAAAAAAGAATATCTCTACAACTTTTAATGCCATNTCCTGTGATGGAGATACAAGCACAAATGATATGGCAACTATTTTTGCAACNGGTAAGGCTAATAATGCTAAAATTAAAAACTTTAATGATAAAAAAATTCAANATTTTGACAAAGCTTTAAATAGTGTTTTGTTGAATTTNGCCAAAAGAGTAGTTTCTGATGGAGAAGGATCTTCAAAATTTGTAACTATAAAAGTAAAAAAATGCAAATCAGATATTGAAGCTAAGCAAATTGCTTTTTCAATNGCAAACTCACCTCTTGTTAAAACTGCAATTGCGGGTGAAGATCCTAATTGGGGAAGAATTGTGATGGCGATTGGTAAAGCTGGCCCAAATATAAATTTAAAAAAACTATCAATTAAATTAGGAGATTTTAAAATTGTCCAAGATGGTAAATTACACCAGGGTTATGATGAAGCAAAGGCGTCTAAATATATGAAAAGTGATTATATAAATTTTGATATTGAAATCTTCACAGGCAAGAAAGGTTTTACTGCTTATACAATGGATTTTACAAAAAAATATATAGACATTAATGCAGATTATAGAAGTTAAGAGTATTGAAAATTTAAAAATTATTATTAATTAAAAATTATGATCAAATATAAATTAGAATGTAGTGATTGTGAGATAGCTTTTGACAGTTGGTTTGCTTCTTCTACTGAATTCGAAAAACTTAAAAAAAAGAAATTATTAATTTGTCATATTTGTAATTCTATAAAAGTAGATAAAACTCTTATGTCACCAAGTGTAAGGAATAATAAAAAAGATACAAAAAATGATTTGCAATTAGATAAATATGAAAATGTAAAAAAAACAATTAAAAATTATCAAAAATTTATCAAAGAGAATTTTAAATTTGTTGGTGAGAATTTTGCTTATGAGGCTCGATCTATACACTACAATCCTAAAAAAAAAACCAAAGGTATCTATGGAAAAGCTTCCAAGAAAGATATTATGGAACTTAAAGAAGAAGGTATCGATTCTCAAATGATACCCTGGATAGAAGACAAGGATAATTAGAGTTTTATTGATTTTGCAATATAATTAATTGAAGTATCAGAAGATACGCTCCATTCATCTTTGATTATATTAAAATTCATTCCATCTAACTTTTCTAACTTTAAATTATTTTTGATTAAAATTTTTTTAAGTTCTTCAGGTTTTACAAATTTTTCCCAGTCATGAGTTCCTATAGGAAGCCACCTTAAAACATATTCTGCTCCGATAATTGCAAACATATATGATTTTAAAGTTTTATTAAGAGTTGCAACAAACATTAGCCCGTTTTTTTTAAGAAGTTTTGAACAAGAATTTATAAAAAAATTAATATCTTCAACATGTTCAACTATTTCCATATTTAAAATAACATCAAATTTTTTCTTAATTTTTAATTTTTCAGGAGGTGAACATATATAATTAATGTTAAGTTTATTTTTTTTTGCATGAAGTTTGGCAATATTGATATTTTTACTAGATGCATCAATTCCAGTTACATTTGCACCCAATCTTGTCATTGGCTCAGAGAGAAGCCCACCTCCACATCCAATATCAATATATTGATTTTATCTAAAGGTTTTTCCTTAATCTTTAATTTAAAATTACTAATTATATTTTCTTTAATGTATTGAATTCTTATTGGATTAAATTTATGAAGTGGTTTAAATTTTCCGCTAGGGTCCCACCATTCAGCCGCCATTTTGGAAAATTTTTCAATTTCTTTTTTATTTATACTGTTCATGATCGTTAATTAGTTGACATAACAATTAAGATGTATTTTATCAATTATTTATTAAATTATAATAAATAAATTTGATCAATGAAAACTGTTGTTTTAAAGTTTGG
>JGI26239J51126_1000523_pt1 | contig 20596 bp, 15 predicted proteins | sample SaaInlV_130m_DNA_3_FD_51126 | JGI IMG/M metagenome (IMG submission 51126)
CTGTTTTAGAGTAGCTTTCTCAGATAGTTTTTGATCACTGTAAATGGGCAGATTTTTTTTTCGGAAGGTTGAAAAAACATTTACCCAAGAGGTAGATTCCTGCTTTCGGCCTTTAAAAATCATGTTGATTAATCGACAGGGATTCGACTTTGATCAAGGAAGGTAACGCCAATACCAGAAAAGGTTGCATGTAATTCATCCACCAAGTTAGACAATTTGTCAGGGTTTTTGATATCAATAAAATAGGTCGCCTCGAAACCGCTATCCCTAGAGTCAATGCGCCTAAGATCAGAAACTGTCACATACTTAGAAATAAGTTCATTGAGCTTATTTAAAAAAAGCTCGGGCAACGCTTCTTTATCTCTAATGTCTATGGAAAGGTATAAGTTTTTACCTTGAGAATCATCACGCCGAGTCCATTTAAATAAAGCCATCGTTACAAGAATCACTAAACCAGCAAGAACAGTAGGCAAGGTCTGGTCAGCTCCAAGCCCAAGCCCCATAGCGATAGCGATAAATAGATAGGCAAGCTCTTCAGGTTCTTTGATAGGAGTCCGAAAACGAACTATTGATAGAGCACCCACCAAACCTAGCGACAATGCCAGAGATGATTTTACTATTGTGATAATTAAAATCGTTGTTAACAAAACAAATGGGCAAACATGCTGAAAATCTCTTCTATTCGTCAACGCAGAACTAAAATACTTAAAATGTAACCGAAGAAGAATAGACAAGATAATGCCCACTCCTAAGTTAATGAACAAAGCTGTAAGAGACAAAGGTGCTGTGGCAGTCAAACTTAAACCTTGCTGCATTTAACCCTCCTTTAAAATTCTATTTCCAGTAAACAAGTGGGGTGGTATTTGCGCAACCGTAAGATGTTGGAACCTCAACAGACTAGTAGGTCAATGAAAGGGTTTGAGCTATGATTTNTACAAAAATATCAAACGAATAAACCGTTACTCTACCACGAGTATACCTCAATTAACCGTTTATCTAAACAAGATTCCTAATTGAGTTGATAGCATGTTTAATTTTATTGGTCTCACCAGCGTCTTGAATCTATTCACCTCTGAATGCTTCCTCTGCCTCTTGAATTATTTGTTCTGTTCGGAAGGTGTGCCTACCAGAAAAGTGGAACACATTAAGTTTTTTCACTTCTGCTTCACGAGCTATGACCCCGGCTTGGCGGGAAGTTAGGTGATGACGTTCCAATCCTCGGGCCTCTTCTTCAGCAAGAAATGGTGATTCGCAGAAAAAGATATCTGATTCCCGCACCAAATCCACAATACGAGTCTTGTTCGCCTCATTATAAACCGTATCGACAACATAGGAAATTTTCTGACCAGGAGAAATCAACACCAGCTCTTTTTTCAAATGCCCTAAAGATTTTTTTTGATTTCTATTGTTGCCTGCAGGAATCTGGAGAAGGTATTCATCTGGTTTCCTTTCATAGATACATTTTTTAAGTTCGTTAAGCCATGAACCTGTTGGATAGCCCATTTCTTCAAGTCGGTCCTTACGGATATTCAAATGATCTTTTTCATTCAAAGCGAACCCGAGGCATGGGATATGGTGTTCTAAAATAGCCGCGCAAACAGTAAATCCACTCTCGTCAACTAAAACACCATCTACAAAAGGTTCTTCTATTTCATTGCTTTTCTTAAACCGATCAATAGCTTTGAATTTTGCCTTGATCAGANGATCTACATGAACCTCTGTGACCTCCATAGTCACCGACTCGCTGTAACGATCGGCTAAGTTCCACGTAAATCCAGCAAGTTTTCCGGCGACATTAGCGATAAAGTTTTCTGGACCATATAAATGAATTGTCTTCCCTCGCCCAAAAACCACCCTGAGCAAATGATCAAATCCAATAAAGTGGTCAATATGTGTATGACTGATAAAGACGTGGGATATCTTTAGTAGCTCACCATTTGTAATCGAAGATAGGTCACCTAGATCAAACAGCAAGGCCCTTTGCTCGCGAAGAAACTCCACCATAACCCCTGGATCCCCGAGCGGGTCATTGATTAGCTTTGGCAAAAAATTTGACTGCATGTTAATTATTGGTGCTAAGTAAATAAGCTTCTATGAAAGAGCCAATATCACCGTCTAGAACTGCATCGACGTTTCCCATTTCATGGTTTGTCCGAAGATCTTTAACTAGACGATAGGGCTGAAGGACATATGAACGAATTTGACTTCCCCATTCGATTTTCTTTTTTGACTGTTCCTGCTCTTTTTTTTCGGCGTTAAGTTTTTCTTGTTCCGCTTCAAAAATTCGGGCCTTAAGAACTCTCATTGCGGAAGACCTGTTCTTATGCTGGGATCTTTCGTTCTGGCACTGCACCACTATACCTGTAGGAATATGTGTGAGTCTCACGGCAGAGTCGGTTGTATTTACCCCTTGCCCCCCAGGACCAGATGCACGGTATACATCAACCTTCAAATCTTCATCTTTCACCTCAGTCTCTGCACCTTCGTCCACTTCGGAAAAAACAAAGACCGACGCAAAAGATGTGTGCCTTCTTTTATTTGCGTCATAAGGTGAAATTCGCACTAATCGATGCACCCCAATTTCTGCCTTCAGATAACCGTAAGCGTAATCTCCTGAAAATATAACGGTAGCGCTTTTAATTCCCGCTTCTTCCCCGTACTGAATATCTATAATTTCTGTTTCGTATCCGTTGCGCTCACCCCAACGTGTATACATTCTTAACAACATTTGTGCCCAGTCTTGAGATTCCGTTCCCCCAGCACCTGAATTAATTGATACAATAGCATTATTAAGGTCGCTCTCTCCGGAGAGGATGGCTTGAACTTCGGCACTCGCCAGCTTGACTTCCAACTCGTTGACCGTACTTTCCATTTCATTCAGCAACGATTCATCTTGCGCCTCTTCAGCCAATTCCAAAAGGGCGCTGTTATTTTGATCATCTTTATAGAGATTCTCCCACGACTCGACAATTCGTTGGCAAACAGAACGTTTTTGGAGAATTTTTTGAGCAGACTCGTTGTCTTCCCAAAAATCTGATTGCGTGGTTTCTTTATCAAAACCTTCAATTTCTTTTAGTTTGTTGGCGATGTCAAAGATACCCCCTAAGCCGGTCTATCCGCCTATTTTGATCTTGATATTTTTTTCTTAAATCATCCAGAGTCATTTAAATCTCCTTAAATACTGTTCCCCTACTACACTTATTTTCTCGAATAAACTCGCTAAAAACAAGCTCCCCTCTAACAAACTCATAGAACTATGAAAACCCTCCCACGATCTAACTTAATGCATTAAAATAACCGATAGTATCTTAAAATAAGATAAAACATTAGGGGGGGAGCAACAAAGGACACTCTCTCAGGAGCGCAACTAAAATTTACAAACTGACTAGCAACTTAAGAAAGCGCATTGAAAAAATTTCAGGTGGCGTAACAAAAACCTTAAGTCTCAGAAAAAATTACCCCGCCTAACTATCTAGATTAAAAAATAACCCTTATGGAATATCATACATTTTTATTCCCTCTTACGGTACTTATAACAGCTCTGTTTTGCCGGTTGCCGTTCACAAGTTTCCCCTTAGATGATGATTTTTCAATTTACACCTATCGAGCTCGTTTTGCCAAGCGCGGTTTTAAATGGAAAAAAGACGTTCAGCTTATTGGAAATCCATTCTGGAAAATGCCTCTCCTCGACTTAATCTACGGTAAGCCGGAAGGGGGCACCCGCCGTTTACGTAGATTGCAAACGGCCTTCCATATGTTATCTGCTGGAGTCGTATATTACGCCACCTGGTCATTTACACAAAGTCCAGTAGCTGCCCTTATGGCAGGTCTACTCTATGCATTTTATGGAACAAGCCCTGACCTTATTGCGGGTTCCTTTAACTTTGAGCAATTCTATATACCTTTCATTATGCTAGGCCTGGTATTTGCGGAGTCCGGACCAGAAAGTATTTTACTTGCGGGACTATGCTTTGGACTAGCATCTCTGGCAAAAGTTACCACCCTGATTTTTGTTCCCGCCATGATGTTACCAGCCGTTACCGCCTACGGCATTAAACCTGCTCTAATTATGGGGCTGGGGGCAGCGATCCCCACGTTGATATCAAGTCTGACTGATTGGCGGCTTGGGTACATGGATACTGTCTCACGAAAACAAAATGGAACTCGGTTAGCCACTACTTTACGCCTGGTAAAAACCAAAAAGATGTACTGTAGTATCTTTCGGGAAATTTGCCTAATTATCAAGCAAACGCTTCCAGTTTGGGTTGCTGGTCTCCCTGCTCTGGTGCTCACCATCTCCTCTAACAGCCACCTATTTTTGCTCGCCTTTACCGGAGTAACGATCGCTATGATGATCGTTCAGCGAACTTTTTCACGCTATCACTACTTGCCCTGGATTGCCTTATTATCTATTGGCTCTGGACTAGGAATAAATTGGATTTTAAGTTCAACTGGTTTTATCACATGGCTTTGGTTAGCATTATTTGTTGTCTCCCTTGCTTGGAACCTAGAATCACTCGCGCCTTATTATTTCCTTCCACTTCANCCCAACACTCTTGTCCGCTACGAAAAATTCGACCAATATCTCTACTTACCTCATCTCTGTAACCAGTTGAAGCGACTGATACGAATGCGTGGTGAATCCAANGANCGAATTTATGTTTGGGGAACATTTTCTCAAATCTATCATNTAACAGNGGCCCCTGCCTCCGACAACTATCTACATTACTCCATTGGCCCCTGGGATAGCCCATCTCTTGAAGGGTTTTTTGATTCTGTGATCGGCGGGCTCTTGGAACACAAGCCAGTTTACTTGGTTAAAGCTTTTCAAGATCTCGATATAAGTGTGCTCGAACAGGTGACCGGTCTGCGCTACAGATTAATCAAGGTGGTTCTGGTCCGTTTTCCGGTCTATAGATTAGAAGCGATAACCTCTGTTCCAACTGACCCAAGAAATCTCCCCTTTTTAAAAAAAATGAAAGTCATGGAGTTACTAACCGAAAAAAAACGGCATGCTCCTGGTATTAATCGAGAAGATTTTGATAAGGGACGAGTAAACACCGCTATATCACAGTGTAGAAAGCTACTACGCTTAAACCCACAAGATACTGATGGCTGGGACTACATGGGAGAAAGTTACGCGTTACTCAATAAAACTAATGACGCAGCTTGCTGTTATCAAAAAACTCTAGAATTAGCTCCCCACCGTCCCAAAACCCGACTTTGGCTAGCATTACAACGCATCCAACAAAATCGTCTTGATGAGGCAAAGAAACTTGTCAAAGAAGAAACCAAACGTTTTGCATACAATACTGAGGTTACCTACCTACTTGCTAAAATTAACCTTGAAGAGGGACACNACAGGAAAACTGCAGACTTATTAGACTCTGTACGCACCGAATTTCCAGAAAGAATTGATTGCTGGGAATGGGCAATCCAAGCCTTGAGCCAGTCACATGATACGGCTCGACTAAAAAGCTTGTATAATGAAACTAAAATGATATCAATAAAAAAAGATCGAGAATGGGTACAGACTCGCCTCATAACAGAATTAGCATGCCTCGAACGTCAACATCGCGACGAACATAAAACGATAAATGGGTTCCTACAAAGTGATCCAAAAAATGGACTTCTGCATTACGCTCTAGCATCTACCCTCGAACGGACGGGACATTTGAATTCTGCTATCGAAAACTTCGAGCAGATAGCTTCGAAAAAACAAAACTACCCTCATATTCGAGCTAATGCCTGGTTTCGTCTAGCTCGTCTAGCATCTGATCAGCAAAGAGTAAAGTTCTTGCGTAACTGTCTACTATTAACTTCTGATCATGTCGCGGCGAAAAAGTTACTCGTAGAAACAGAAAACACGAAACACCAGATGCTCAGTTAATATAGAATTTTATCTGATTAGCCGATAAAGCTATAATGCCAGCATATTTTTTTGAATGATTAATTGAAGAGAGTCTTACCTTGAAAATCAGCGTCATAGTCCCAAACTGGAACGGAATAAAATTTATCGGTATGTGCCTGGACTCCCTTGCCCAGTCCGANTTTGATAGTTATGAAGTGATCGTAATCGACAATGGATCAGTCGACGGATCACGTGAAATGATTGAAGAGAAATACCCACAGGTTCGCCTAATCAAAAATCAGAAAAACATGGGATTCGCAGTCGCATGTAATCAGGGCATCAAAGCCGCGACAGGAACTTACATCAGCCTTCTTAATAACGATATCGAGGTAGAATCTAGTTGGCTATCTAAGCTTTACGAGGGTATGGAGCGCCATCCAGAATGTGGTATGGGCACCACAAAAATGATGTTTCTCGACCAGCGGGATGTGTTCTACAACACCGGCGATCTATTTCATGCCTGGTCAGCTGGCGGTGGGCGCGGGCAAGGAGAAAAAGACGTCGGCCAATATGATAGAGAAGATTACGTTTTTGGTGCTTGCGCTGGTGCTGGAATCTATAGACGTGACTTCTTTGAACAAGTGGGAATTTTTGACGAAGACTTCTTTATTTTTGCAGAAGACGTAGACATAAATATGCGCGGGCAACTACAAGGATTTAAGTGCATTTACCTTCCTGAGGCCAAGGTATACCATATAGGAACTGCCACTGTAGGGCTGTATAGTGACCGTTATATTTATCTTTGCAAACGCAATGATATATTCGTTCTAATTCGAAATTTTTCTTTGCAAATGTATTTTCGATACCTATGGACTATTTTAAAGCACCAGTTCAATGACATTAAATATTTCACGTACCGTGGACAAGGCATTGTCTTATTCAAAAGCAAATTAGATGCACTTAAAATGCTTACACCTATGCTTTTCCGCCGCTTCCGAATACAAAGTTCCCGTACCGTATCTGACAGTAAAATTGATCCTCTAATCATCAAGTCCTGACTCTTAATCATGACCCATCCTAAATAAGACTATCTACACCCCCCCTAGAATTAACCGTAAACAAGAAGAAAAGAAATTAGTTTTTGATACGGAGCGCACTTCCAAAAAAGAATATGTCGATCACGTTCTAGCACTATAAAAAAACTATAACAACATACCCTCTTTTAGCATCCGCATAAAATAAGCTATTGAAAACAACCCTGTGTTTACATCTACCAAACAATCACTTTTAATATGATTTGTTTTATAAATTTAATTGTGATTAAATGCACCCAAGCTGTGTTTGGTTGAACTGGTAGTTTGTTTTTTTTTCAACCCTTCACGAACCTACCGTGCGCCCTAAACAATCTGTTATCGAATCCATGCCACCTATCTCTTTTGATAATTCATTTCGCTCAGATCATGGGTCGTCCGAACAACTCTCGCCTCCTTCTGGATTTGCTTTCACCCTTCAGGGACACTTGATTCTTTCCGATGACTTCAATCACCGTATCCAAATTTACGATGATGACCGGCTGCTGATAAGTTTTGGTGAGAAAGGCAAGGAAAGCAGTCAGTTCAATTACCCCAAAGGTGTCGCAGTAGACAAACATGGAAACATTTACGTGGCAGATAGCTGGAATCACCGAATCCAAAAATTTAACCCGCGGGGAAACCATCTACAAACTTTTGGATCATACGGGGAAGGGAAAGGCGAGCTAAATGAACCTTATGATATTATGGTCGAAGATTGCGGAAATATCTTGGTAGTTGAGCGTTATAACCATCGCCTTCAGTGGTTTTCCCCGGAAGGAAAGTCTCTTGGGTGGATTGGCCAACGTGGCACGGTTCTTGAGGAACACCTTGCTTATTTCTACGAAACTTCCGCTAACCTTTTTTCTTCCCCAGCGTTTGAGTTTCCAACATCCATAGGAACGGATAGTCAAGGAAATTACTTTATTGCTGACAGTGGTAATCATCGTATCGTTAAGTTCAATAGGAACTGGCAAAGAACACTTACATTCGGTAAGCGCGGGGAAGAAACCGGAGAATTTCAATACCCTCTTTGCGTCTCCATTGGGGAAAATGACCTTCTCTATATAAGCGATTTAAATAATAACCGCGTGCAAATATTTTCTCCATTTGGTCAATTCTTAGATTCTTTAGAGCAGACCCCTGATTCTACGCCTCTCAAGGCTCCTTGTCTTACAGCTATAGATTCTCTTGGAAAATTGCATGTGGGTCTAACCTTTAATCCCCGTGTCTTTCGTTTTTCCACAGCTCCTCATTCTTTAGAATCACTTGCTGGTGACAAAATTCAATCTGATCCCAGAAATCCGGAGTGGCCTACGCTCCAAGGGCAACTCGCGGAACAATCAGAAGAGTCCTTAAGAGCTGCTGAAAGTTATGCAAAAGCTATCCAACTTATGAGGTCTGAAACAAACCGCGACCGGTCGATAAAAACTTTTAACGCAAACCTCCTTTTAAATCTTAGCCGTATAGTTCTCAAAGAACATAGCTCTTCAAAAAACGAAACCGCTCTTCTTGCTGGACTTGAAATATTTATTCAGCAATTAAAATACTCACGAGAAAAAATTCAAAAGACTTATGAAACCTGGGAAGAAGTTGCTCGAGAATTTAGCGATAAAGAATTTGAAAAACAATTAGAGATTCTTGAGGACCGCGAAGACCCCCGTGTTTTCAANCAGAAATTATTTGACGTAGAAAAACAAGATAAGATTTTATTCAGAGAAATTCGAGCAGCATCCTATAAACACTGCCGGCTATCTGATCAATTAGCAGAATACATAAGTAATATGACTGCTAGTCAATGTTCAGAAAAATTAATTCGGNCGGGGTGCGACAATCTAGTCGAACGATTAAATGAGTTGGGAGCTATCTTCCCCGCTAAGCTAGCGATCAAGGAAGCAAATGAACTAGAAATGATCAAGGCATTCAGTGCGTTACAAGAGGACCAGTCGAAGTGGAATNTTTTTCTCACCAATTTCCTTGCTAATAATCGAATAGTTCTTCTATTTACGCCATTACTTTTCGAACTACGTACCTTGCTTATTACCCTCAAGTGTTCTGCTCAAACATCAACAGAAAGCCAAAATATTAGTGAGGTTTTAACAGAGGTCATTGGACAATCCCCTACTAATCAAATTATTCCAAAAATTTTATTAGGCATTCAAGAAACTCGCCTTGCTCATACTATTATTGACACTTTGTGGAGAGATTTAATCGACACATGGATTGCCATCCGAAGAGAAAACAAAAAACCTTCGGTTAAAAAACTGGAATCAGGTTATTTCTCGCCAATACCCTTCGACATAGAAGATTTAAATATTGAAGAAATTATCAACTCCTATAACACCGAAAACTCCAAACTTGGAACCAAATCTAAACAACTCATTATAGGAAACAGCGCGTACTGCACAGACTCTTTACCCGATAATTTTGCGCAAAAAATTTCTCAAATTCTGGAGTCACAAAGCAATTACGAGGCCAAAAACAAAGAACTGCAGGACCAGCTAAAAGATCTTCACAAGCAGTCCCGGGACTTAGGTCAGCAGCTGAAGCTCGTTAATCCGCAGGACAAGCGTACTCCTATCTCAATCCACAATAATATTTCTGCGGTTAATTTTCAGATCAGCCTGCTTAAACGAATGATTCTGACTCTCGCAGTCAATGAAGATCATAATATCAACCGATTGATAACTGGCTCCGCCCTACTCGCTACCAATAAAGAGGTGACTCAAGAACAACCTGTTCGGTCTTTTTATGAAAACCTCGCGATCTACCATTCACAGGAAGAAACTCATGTAGACTCCATCGCAAAAAAAATCAAAAATTTTAATTTTAGATTCTCAGACTTAAAAAGTCAGTTATCAATTCTAAACTTGGAACAAAACATAGAAAACGTTGACCATTCAATACAATTAGAAAACGAAAGAGAAGAGATTAAAAATGACCTAGAAGATTTAAAGTTTAATCTATTTCGTCGCTCCCGAATATGCAACAGACTGGATCATCTGTGCGATTTTCTTAGACAAACTAACTCATATGACAGGGAAAGATCTGTTTTTGAATTAGTGCCAGCCATTCGTCACTCGCTTACCCCCATGGGTCCAGCTATAGGAACCCTTGCGCAGCCTATGGGATTAGCTTTTGACAGTAGTGGAAATATATTTTACGCCGACCAAGAAAACCATCATGTGAGTCGAATATCACAGTCCGGTATATGTCTTGCTCGATTCGGAGGATGGGGAAATGGTCCTGGTAGATTCCAATATCCTGTCAGCCTGCAACTAGACAGGAAGGATAACGTCTATGTCGTTGACATGAATAACCAGCGAATTCAAAAGTTCTTGCCAGATGGAGAATTTCTTTTGGCATTCGGTGATCGTGAGGAAAAAGGGCAGCGTTTAGGCATGGTCTTTTCATCTTCGATTGACAATGAAGACAACCTTTGGATAGCAGACACCTCTCACCACCGAATTCAAGTTTATGATCCAAATGGTAAGCTTATCAATTCCGTTGCGCCTAAAGGTTTGAAGCACCCTGTCGGCATCTGTTGCCTCGAAAATGCTGAATACCTTGTTGCCGACCAGTCTAACGATCTGATTAAACGTTATGATGCAGGTGGAAATTTATTAGCAAGTCTCAAACGCAAAGAAACCGGTTTTGGAGATCTATACATTACAACATTTAATCACACCTATGGAATTTTCGCCTCTGATCACTGGAGTAGCCGTATTCTTCATCTGGACTCTTCCTTAAACATTCAAGGAATTTACGGGAACTCTGGAAAACGAACCGGGCAGTTTAACCGGGTAGGATGGATGGACACACGTAATGACCTTCTAGCAGTAGCGGATATGTGTAACAACCGTATTCAGTTTTTCGACATCAAGAAAACCCTCACCTCTTAACTCCTTCTCTTGATTATTCAATATTTTTAATCGGGTAAAGAATGGATTTTGTGCGATCAAGATTATTTTTTTCTATCGTTCGATCAAATTCGTCTTTGGTGAAATCATCTTCGAACACAGTTCCATTATCTTTTTCTAACTTTTCTGCCCGATAGGTTTTAGCCATATCTACCAATGAAAATGGCAACGATAAAGGAAACTGTTTTGCTGCTTTAATAAAGTGACTCATGCCCCAAGTCTCTACTCTGTTTGTTGCGAANAGGACTGTGGCTCGACGGTCATGGTCTTCAAAGCAATAAATCTTATTAAATTCACCGGAGAACGTTTTCCAGTCGTTGGGCTTCAATAAATTACTTTTCCCGTATAGGTTAGAACCAACCACTCCTCCAGAAGAAAGGACTCGGTTCACATCTTTATAAAACTGAATAGTTTTGAGATGAAATGGGACAGATCCGCTTTTAAAGGCATCGAGGTAAATCAAATCATAAGTTTTTCTCTCTAACATCTTTCGAACAAATCGACGCCCATCATCATGATGCACTTTATAGTTCAATGTCTCATTTAAATAAAAAAACTTTTTAGAAATATCTATGACCTTCTGGTCTATTTCAACAACATCTATAATAGCCTGCGGATACAAACGAGATAAAAAGTTGCTCACAGCGCAACCGCCAAGACCTATCATAAGGATGCTCCTCGGTGCGGGTTGTAGCAAAAGAGCCGAAATCAGCAATTTTGTATTAACTAGGATCAGGGTATCCAGTTTATTTATGTCGATACGGCTTTGCAGAAAAAAATCGTTTTTTTTTCGGAACCACATTTCACGCTTGGAGCCTTTCTGCATAACATAAATATCGTTATAATCGCTTTTTTCTTGCACAAGTATCTTGACTTCTGACTCCTTTTTCTTTTGACTAAAAATGCTCATAATTTCTTATAAAATAACCAATAAATACCGAAAAGGAAGGAAGAAGCCCTCTCTTACTACCTAATTTCGCAAAGTTTGTAAGTGTTTGGCAAATATTTTCAGAATCTACTATTCTGACTCGCCACAATTTATGATAATATTCTATATATAANCAAATGGTAAGGCCTTAGACTGAGGCCTTTAGACGGAAAACAACTTAAAGTTAAAAAAATATTCTTCTAAATATTCTCGTATAAGGAGCTTACTACAATGTCCGCTAAAGGGCTAAAACACAAGGTTGGGTTGGAACATCATGGAATTAAGAACGCTAAAGAAATTTTCTGGAACCTGACGACACCCGCTTTATACGAACACATCAGCCGTAACGGAGAAGGCCAACTTTCGCACCTGGGCCCGGTGGTAGTTTCTACAGGAGAACACACTGGTCGTGCCCCTAACGACAAGTTTATTGTTAAAGAGCCAACAAGCCGAGACGACATTTGGTGGGGCAAGGTAAATAAACCCTTCAAAGTTGAACAGTTTGATGCTTTGTACGGCCGTGTGCTTGCGTATTTACAAAATAAAAGTCTATACGTACAAGATTGCTGTGCCGGAGCAGATCAGGAGAAACAACTTCACATCCGCGTCATTACAGAAACTGCCTGGCATAATCTTTTTGCAAGAAACATGTTTATCCAAATCAAAGACCTTGATAAATTGGCTAACCATGTTCCAGCATTTACGATACTACATGTTCCCAGCTTTAAAGCTGTGCCCTCGATTGATGGTACAAATTCAGAAGTCTTCGTTGTAGTGGATTACGCTAAACAAATGGTCCTAATCGGTGGGACAAACTACGCTGGGGAAATAAAGAAATCAGTGTTCTCTGTACTAAATTATCTACTACCCAAAAAACATTCGGTTCTATCGATGCATTGTTCAGCAAATATAGGCTCCGACGGAGATTCTGCAGTATTTTTTGGTCTTTCAGGTACAGGGAAAACGACCCTTTCTGCCGATCCCAATCGTGATTTAATCGGAGACGATGAACATGGATGGAGTGATAAGGGGGTTTTTAATTTTGAAGGTGGCTGCTATGCGAAGGTCATTCGTCTTTCTCAAGAGGCAGAACCAGAAATCTACCAATGCACACGNCAGTTTGGAACTATTCTTGAAAATGTGCTTATGGATCCAGTTACACGTAGACTCAATCTAGATGATGCAAGTCTCACAGAAAACACACGGGCAAGTTACCCCATTACGCATATTAAAAATGCTGTTCCCAGTGGAATGGGTACTCACCCAAAACAAGTGATTATGCTTACATGCGATGCTTATGGCGTGATGCCTCCGGTAGCTAAAATGACTCCCGAACAGGCCATGTACCACTTCATCTCTGGATACACCGCAAAAGTAGCAGGAACAGAAAAAGGATTAAGCCGAGAACCCACTGCCGTATTCAGCACCTGTTTTGGTGCTCCGTTTATGACCTTACACCCTTCAGTTTATGCAAACATGTTGGGCGAACGTATAGCTGAACATAAAGTTGATTGCTGGCTTGTCAATACAGGCTGGACTGCTGGGCCTTATGGAGTAGGGCATCGAATGGAAATCGCTCATACTAGGGCGATGATCAGCGCAATTCTCAAAGGAGAACTTAGAGACGTCCCAACAGAAACAGACCCAGTATTTGGTTTGCATATTCCAACGTCTGTTGCCATCGAAGGCTATCAAGAGGTTCCACAAGAAATTCTCAACCCAAGAAATACCTGGAAAAATAAAAAGGACTACGATAAAAAAGCCCGGGAGCTGGCTGCACAGTTTGTTGAGAATTTTAAAGAATATGAAAGTAGTGTTACTAAGGAAGTACTCGCGGCTGGCCCCAATCCGATGGCACCCATTGATCAAGGCCTGCCAAAAGTTCAAAAACTAAGAGGCTGATCTCATAGTTCTCCCCGGGCGAACTGTCACGTACCGGCACAATAGTTTAAAGAATTTTGGAGGAAGCACTTTGGAAGACCGACCACGCATCGCCATCACCATGGGCGACCCCGCCGGTGTCGGACCGGAAATCATTGTTAAAATGTTTCAGGATCGATCTGTTTACAACTTTTCATATCCACTTATTGTCGGAGATGCAACGTTTTTAAACGAAGTGACCTTGAAGTTAGCACCTAGCCTCTCTATTATCCCCATATCATCTCCGCAGGAAGCATCCTTTACCCCGGGTTCCATTGATGTATTGGATTTGAAGAATATTTCAAATGTTATTAATGTAGGCCAAGCTGACGCTGTAGGTGGAAAAGCCTCTGTAGAGTACATTCGTACAGCCGTTAACCTAGCACTCGATCATAAAGTTGAAGCAATTACTACCGCCCCAATCAATAAAAAAAGTATTTATCTAGCTGGGTTTACATGGCCGGGGCATACCGAAATGCTAGCCGATTTAACTGGCACGAAGGACGTGGCTCTTATGCTAACAGGTGATGCACTACGAGTGGTAATTGTTACAACGCATGTACCACTCAATAAAGTATGGGAAGGGGTCACATACAAGCGAGTAATAACTACTATTAAACTCACTTATCAGTGGCTACTTGAACATGTGACCGAAAACCCAAAAATCGCAGTGACTGGCCTCAACCCACACTGCGGTGACGGTGGAATTTTTGGCAAGGAGGAACTGGAAGAAATCATTCCAGCTCTAGATGATGCTCGGAAAGAAGGCATCAACGCTTTTGGCCCATTTTCGGCGGATGCTTTTTTCGTAAAATTTGAACCAAACAAATACGATGCCGTGATCACGATGTATCACGACCAGGGGATGATTCCTGTAAAAATGGCTAATAAGGGTAACGCGGTTAATGTAACTATTGGGCTCCCAATCATCCGTACGTCAGTCGACCATGGAACAGCTTTTGATATAGCTGGGAAGGGCCTCGCCTCCCCTGAAAGCCTTAAATTAGCAATACAATCTGCCGCTCAACTCACAAACCCCACACTCAGTCGCTCGAGATGAAGAAACCACCCTTGGGGCAGAACTATCTAATCAACGAGGACATCGCTCGCGAAATTATTTTTCAAGCAGGTATTTCTAATGACCAGCATGTATTAGAAATTGGCCCCGGAAAAGGAATTCTCACTGCTCTTCTGCTGAAAAAAGCTAAATCACTAACTGCCATTGAAATAGACTCTGGGCTTTGCTTGGCATTAACAGACAGCTTTAAAGCATACGAAAATTTTCATCTTATACAAACAGATGCCCTGAAGTATAACTACAACGCATTAGAAAACCAGTGCCAAGTCGTGTCAAATTTACCATACTATGCCGCAACTCATATCCTCAAGAGACTTATTCATTACCGCGAATACTTTACTAACATCACTGTAATGTTGCAAAAAGAAGTCGTAGACCGTCTGGTTGCAATCCCGGGCACACGTGATTATGGATCACTTTCTGTTTTTATTCAGTTTTACTGCGAAGTGGAACGACTTATAGAGGTGAGTAAAGAAGCTTTTTCACCGAAACCGAAAATTGATTCTTCGGTTATAAAGCTAACTCCCCTAACCACTTCACGGGTGAAAGTAGACAACTTGAAAACATTTTTCGCTGTAGTTAATGCCTCTTTTTTGCATAAAAGAAAAATGCTTAAAAACAATCTTACGGAGTGGAAAAATTTATTTCAAAACCAAAATGGGACAATAAAACTGGCAGGAATTAATTTGAATCGCAGAGGAGAAACATTATCAATTGAAGATTTCGCAATTCTTTCTAACTATATCCATTCATGTGATGACTGAACCAAACTTAGAAAAGGGACAAGTTATTTTAGTGGGCGCCGGTCCCGGTGATATTGGACTTCTAACCCTTAGAGGGAAAGACTGGTTAGTGCGGGCAGACGTAGTTATATATGATCACTTGGTCAACTCAAACATGCTTCGTTTCGCTNGTTCAGCGGAACTNATATATGTCGGGAAAAAGGCAGGACACGCCACAGTCACGCAAAATAAAATCAATGAATTGCTAGTTAACAGTGCCAATGCAGGAAAAATTGTTGTTCGTTTAAAAGGAGGAGATCCTTTTATTTTCGGCCGTGGAGGTGAAGAAGTACAAGCTCTTAAAGAAGCAGACATTCGTTTTACAATTGTTCCTGGAATCCCCTCCCCCATCGGCGTTTCTGCATACGCAGGAATTCCTCTTACACATCGCGATCACGCATCAACTATTTCAATCATTACCGGAAGCAACGAACACGGGGAAGAACATTTAAAGCTTGACTGGAAAAATATTTCTACTCGCACAGGAACACTGGTTTTTCTTATGGGTGCGCGCAAGCTACCCAGAATCGTTGAACAGCTTATTAAATTCAAAAAAAAACCGGATACTCCTGTCGCGGTTATTCAATGGGGNACCACCTCCCGCCAGAAAACTTGGGTTGGTACTCTTANCACCATAGTCGATATCGCCACGAAAGAAAAAATCCAACCTCCAACGCTGACTATCATTGGCGAAGTAGTTAATCTAAAACCCATTACTGACTGGTATGAAACTCTACCATTATTTGGAAAAACATTTGTTGTAACCCGAGCCGAGGAACAAGCAGAATCATTTATTCATATGCTTGAGGAACAAGGAGCCGAAGCATTTCTCTATTCATCCATTAAGACCATTCCTCCAGTGGACTGGGGCCCACTCGATCAATCTCTTGAAGAATTATCAAGTTATGATGGGCTAATTTTCACCAGTGCAAATGGGGTACATTTTTTTTCTCAGCGACTAAGGGAAAAAAACAAAGATATCCGAGAACTTAAAGGAGTTCGCGTTTATGCGATTGGTCCTAAAACAGAACAAGCCGTCCTCAAATTGAATATTCGAGTCGATACAGTTCCTGAAAACTACATAGCCGAATCGTTAATTGAGTGTATAGGTAAGGACAATATCGAAGGGAAAAAATTTCTTTTGCCACGCGCCAGTGTTGCTCGCGAAGTTTTACCGCGCACATTGCGTACAATGGGAGCCAGCATCGACGTGGTTCCTGCCTACCAAACAATTCTACCTGAACAACCGGAGTCCAGCTTTCTTAAACGACTGAATGAAGGGACTATTGATGTGATCACTTTCACATCATCCTCAACAGTAACTAATTTTCTTGATCGCCTTGATAAAGAACATTATGAGAAGCTTAAAAAAATCACTATTGCCTGCATCGGACCCATCACCCAAAAAACTGCAGAGGACCATGGACTTAAAGTTACTATCGTTCCAAACCAATATACCGTTGCAGGTCTTTTCTCTGCCATCAAAAGTCACTTTGCAAAATAATCCGTAATTTCGTAGCAAACACACACCCTGTCATTTAAATGGAAAACANTTAGGTCAATGTTCGCAGTGTGTGCCACTGAGTGACAAACCTAAAGNGCACTATCCTCTGATAACTNTTTTAAATTATTGATTATATTGACTTTATGGGTTATCCTTAAAGAATGATTCGCNCTAAAACAACTAATAACCGTTGCGTCGCTGGCGCCCCGCTTCAGGAGACACATTCGTGAATACAGATATCGNTACCACTCCAAATCTAATGCATTTTTTAAATATNATGCGAAATCATATGAAACTGTGCGGATATAGCTCTGAAACTGTAAAAGCATATCTTGGACAAACCCAGAGCTTTATTCGGTTTAAGCGCCCAGTTAATCTACAAAATATCACCGAAGAGGATATCAAAAACCACTTGAACCATCTCGTCGAGAGTGGGTTCTCAAGGTCAACAATAGACCAAGCTGCCAAGGCTATGGAAATTTTCTATTATGAGTTATTTGGACGACAACTGAACCTTTCAGGGTTTAAACGGCCTAGAAAAGAACGTCCTATACCCATACTTCTTACCCAAAGTGAAGTTTATCAAATCGCCTGCCATACAAAAACTGCCAGGGACCGTCTAATGATTGAACTAGCATACTCGGCTGGCTTAAGAGTTTCTGAATTAGTGGAAGTACAAGTGGAGCATCTCAACCTCGAGGGATTGATNTTGCATGTCCCGGGACTTGANAGAAAAAANCGAACCACTTTTTTTTCAAAATACCTTCAGGACNCGCTGAGAAGACAGATCAAGGCTAAAAATACTAGCAACTATTTATTTCCCAGCGAACGGGGTGGTGCACTGACAACCCGAGCAGTCGCAAAATTTTTCAAAAAATCCCTTGTCGCGTCTGGGTTAAAGAAACTAGCTACACCTCATTCGTTGAGGCAATCATTTGTCAATTCTAGGTTTAACAAAGAGGCTGGCCCCGTTGCCCTACAAAGTGCTTTGGATCAAAGAGCAACCTTCTCAACTTCTCCTGATTCAAAAAAAGCTGCTTAACCCACACAGTTTTGTATATGCAAAAAATCAGGTCTATTTTATAGAAATTACTAATTAACTCGCTCATATCTCATATTTCTTCGCTGAGGCTTGAACCCACTGTCAGTAATTATCCGCCGAATATCTTCTTCGTTAAGGCAATGAACAGTACCTGCCGCTCTCACAACATTCTCCTCTAACATGGTACTTCCCATATCGTTTGCACCGTAATATAAGGCCATTTGCCCTACCTTAGGCCCTTGAGTCACCCACGATGATTGCAGATTGTCAAAATTATCCAAAAATATTCGGCTAATGGCCAAAGTTTTCAGATAATCAAGCCCAGTTACTTGAGAAGTCATATCATGATCTAAGCCAAGCTCTGTGCGACCAGGTTGAAAAGGCCAAGGAATAAAAGCAGTAAACCCCATAGTTTTATCCTGTTGATCTCGTATACGTCGAAGGTGCTCCACCCGGTCTTCGACGTTTTCCACATGGCCAAACATCATTGTCGCAGTCGTGGGTATATTCATACCATGAGCACAATCCATGACATCAAGCCATTCTCGGGTCGAACATTTATGCGGGCTTATTTTCTGACGCACGCGGTCTACTAAAATCTCAGCTCCACCACCAGGAATGCTATCCAACCCGGCATCGTTTAATCTATTAAGAGTGTCGACTACAGTAAGTTTTGAAATTTTTGCAGTATGGATTATCTCCGGCGGAGACAATGCGTGCAGATGTATGTCAAACCGTTCCTTAATACGCCGAAATAAACCTTCAAAATAATCAATTTTCAGATTAATGTTGTGACCTCCCTGTAGAAGAATTTGCCTCCCCCCCATAGCAATTGTTTCTTCTATTTTCCCAGCTATGGTTTCAAAAGAGTGAACATAGGCTTCTTCGCCACCTTCTTTCCTGTAAAAGGCGCAAAAGGCACAATCGGTGATACAAATATTTGTATAATTTATATTACGATCAACAATGTAAGTAACAACTCGCTCTTTTAGTTTTTTTCTGGAAATACGTGAGGCAATATTTCCCAACAAAAGCATGTCCGTGGTTTCGAATAATCGGACTGCTTCTTCAGGTGAGATCCGTTCGCCATTGAGCGCTTTTTCAAGTATCTTATTCGCCATCACAATGTATTTCTAGATGGTTAAAATCCAAATCTTGGAAATAGACCGATTCTCCTTCACCCCGCTGAACGGGTCCCTCACCAATATCAACATTATTATCTCTAAGTTTCTTTACTGCCAATTGAAACATTTTTTTTTCTATCTTAAAGGCAAAGTGCATATAACCTATTTCGCTAAGCTCCTCTACGTGTGATTGTATTTCTAAATCAGGAACTTCAAACAAAGCAATTTTAGAATTTCCAGCGTCTAGCATGAGATGACGCAGACCCTTGGAAAATCTTTGTGAAACTTTGAATCCCAGAACGTCAGTATAAAAATGTTCCGCTCTATCTAGGTGATGAACATTCAATGCAATGTGATGAATCCCTAAAAGACGCATAATTGCCAGAAGTTAAAAAGGAAGGACTATAGAGTTCCGTCTCCTGCTCCAATGGCAGTACCAGTAAGACCATCGATACCCGTATCAATCATTTTTTCTTCTTCAGTAATGACAAAAATATGATAGCCGAACTTACTTTGAATAGGGCCAGATACTTTTCCAACAGGGGCCTGCATAGCAGCCTTTTCGAGCTCCGGAGCGGATGTGTTGAAGTCCATAAATCCAAGGTCACCGCCCTTTTTACTGGTTCCACAAGCGCTGTACTTTTTTGCTAATTTAGAAAACATTTTTAGCATCAGTTCATTGCTTTCGCAGGACTGAAGATTTTCAAGCAACAAGTCTGCGACAGCTTTGGTCGATAACACAATATGACTAACTCGAATCGAGCGAATAGACATGACTTACCCCATGAAATAAGCTTTGTTTTAATTGGTGAACAATTGTATCCTTTTTAGAATTTTTTACCAAGCGCTTAGGATAAACACGGGCAAATTAACAAAAGTTTTGTTTTCTAGTTGATTTTATGATTATTGCGTAGCAGCGAAACGCAGAACATAACTTTCTCCCTACCGTGGAAACACCTAATCCAACATTTGAATCAAACTTATACATCATCAACTGTGTACGGTTTAAGAGGTGTAAAATGAAGAGGCTTTGTACTCATTGAGCCCATGAGTAAAAAGGACGTTGAGTGCGGCTGCCACAGGTACCGAAACTATAACTCCCACCAACCCAAAGAACTCTGCTCCTAATAAAACAGCCAATATGATTGCTACCGGATGCAAGCCTATTTTTTCACCGACGATACGTGGAGTAATTATCATACCCTCTAAACCTTGAACGACTGCAAAAACTCCTGCCACTCCAAAAACAAGCACCCAGTCCTGAGTCTGCATAAAAGTTAATATTGCCGCTGGAACAAACCCAAATACGAGGCCGAGGTAGGGCACCAAACTCGCTAATCCCGCCAATAAACCTATAAACAAACTCATTGGGGTGCC
>JGI26239J51126_1000556_pt1 | contig 19705 bp, 21 predicted proteins | sample SaaInlV_130m_DNA_3_FD_51126 | JGI IMG/M metagenome (IMG submission 51126)
CATCTCTCCGTGAAAAAGGTTTTATTATTATAATTATTTAATTCAACCATAAAATGTTCTAATAAAACCTATTAATATTTAAAATTTTATCTAATATGAATAAAGAATTTAATAAAGGGTTATTGTTAGCTGGTTTCGGTTCTTTTTGGTGGGGTTTTTTTGGTGTTTTGTATTTTAAATATATTACGTTTATAGGTCATATCGAACTAGTAGTTCACAGATGTTTATGGACTACGTTTACACTAATTATAACAACTTTTCTTTTTTCAAAATGGAGTATTAAAATAGTTAGAAGCAAAAAAAATTTGTTTTACTTATTTTTTTCTAGTTTATTAATTTTTATAAATTGGGCTGTATGGATATATGCAATTGCAACAAATAGGATAATTGACGCTAGTTTTGGTTATTTTATGATGCCAATATTAAGTGTTTTACTTGGTTATATTTTTTTTAAAGAAACACTTAATAAAAAAAGAATTTTTTCAATAATTCTAGTTGTTGTTTCAATTCTGTATTTAATATTTGTAAGTTTTAAATCTTTACCTTGGGTTGGTTTAATAGTTGCTTTTAGTTGGGGTTTTTACAATCTATTAAGAAAAAAAATTAATGTTGACACTGACGTAGGACTATTAATTGAAAGTCTTTATATATTACCTTTTGCGTTAACTGCTTTTTATCTAATAACAATTAATGGTCATAATGATTTTCAATTATCAGATCCACCAATGATGCTGTTTATTTTTCTAGCAGGACCTATGACTGTAATACCTTTATTTTTATATGTACGTGGGGTTGAGTTATGTGGTTTAGGGGCTACCGGAATGATTTTTTATATAACACCGACATTACAGTTTTTACTAGGTTATTTTTATTATAACGAACCTTTTTCAGTTACAAAATTAGTTAGCTTTATTTTTATCTGGATTGCTGTAATTATATATTTAAAGGATTTATATGAGTCTAATTAAATATATTTTAATAATCATAATTTTTAGTATTACTACTGCATATCCTAATAACGACATTAAATTCCAAGAATGGAAAAAAGGTTTTAAAAAAGTTGCGTTACAAAATGATATCTCTGAAGAAACTTTTGACACTGTTCTTGCAAATATAAAATTTCTACCAAACGTTATCAAGTATGACAGATATCAACCTGAGTTTTACGAAGATACGAAAACTTATATTTCAAAAAGAACTTCTACTAAAAAAGTTTTAAAAGGAATTAATTTTTACAAAAAGAATTTGAATCTAATAAACACTATAGAAAAGAATTATAATATTGAAAAAGAATTATTATTATCTTTAATGGGAATTGAAACTAACTTTGGCACTTATGTCGGTAAAATGGATATTTTGTCTTCATTAGCTACTCTAAGTTTTGACGAAAGGCGATCTGAATTTTTTTCAAACGAATTATTAATCTTGCTAAAATTAATTGAAAACAAACAGATTGATTACAAAACACTTTATGGTTCTTGGGCAGGGGCTTTTGGATTTTTCCAATTTATGCCATCTACAATGAAAAATTATGCAATAGATTATGACAATAATAATTATATAGATCTTAAAAATAATAATGATGCATATGCATCAGCAGCTAATTATTTGGGTAAAATTGGCTGGAAAAAACAACAACCATGTTTTTATAAAATAAAATTAACAAACAACATCCCCAAAAAATATTTAAATTTCTCAGCAAAAAAACTTCATGACAAAAAAAAATTAAAATATTTTAGAAAATATATTGCTAACAACAATTTATTAGATAAAAGATTTGATAATTTAGCAGTAGCGATAATAACACCAGATAAAGATATTATACCCGATGCAGAAAATTTAAGTCCAGCATATATTGTTTTTGAAAATTATGAAATAATATTAAAATGGAATAGGTCATTAAGATTCTCATTAGCTGTTTGCACATTAAAAGATAAATTTAAAAATGAATTATAAAAATATAATCATAATAATTTTAGTACTTTTACTAGCTGGATGTAATGAATATGGTTTAAATGAAAAATCAATAAATCAACCATCATTGTTAAAATATAAAAATTCTGGTTTTGCATTAGTTTACGATGAGAGCTTAATAAAGAAAAAGAAAATTTCAAAAAAAATTGATAACAGGGGACTACTTATTTTTCATAAAAATTTGAAAAAAAATTCTTTTGTAAAAATTACTAATCCTATTAATGAAAAAACGATTATAGCAAAAGTTGTCTCTAATAAAGTTGTGTTTTCAGATTTTTATAATTCTGTTATTACAGATAGAATTGTAGAAGAATTATCTCTTAATACAAAAGAACCTTATATTGATTTAGTTTTAATTTCTCAAAACTCAACTTTTATTGCAAAAAAAGCAAAAACTTTTGATGAAGAAAAAAATGTAGCAGAAAAAGCTCCAGTAGATGGCATTAAAATTGATAATTTAGACTCTACAATCAAAAAAGAAAAAATAATTAAAGTTAGCAAATTTCTTTATTCAATAAAAGTTGCTGATTTTTATTATAAAGACTCTGCAAAAAATATGNCNGATAGGATAAAAAATGAAACTAGTTTAAATGATCCTTTTATTAAGAAATTATCAAAAACAAAATATAGGGTATTATTAGGACCTTTTAATGATATAAAAAAACTTGAAGACTCATTTAACAAAATAAAATTATTAAATTTTGAAAATTTAGAAATTATAAAAAATGATTAAAAAAATATTAATATTTATCGTTATTAATTTTTGCTATACACAGTTTGTTGTTGCAGATTTTGATGTTAAAGTACGAACTGCAATACTTCAAGATTACCATTCAGGTGAAATTCTTTATGAAAAAGATGCTGATAAATCAATTTATCCAGCCTCAATGACAAAAATTATGACTTCTATAATTGCTTTTGATTTAATTAAATCTGGCGACATTAAACTAGATGAAAAATTTATTATATCTGAAAAAGCATGGAGACTTTCAACATCAGGTTATTCTTCAATGTTTATAATGGTAGGAGACGAGGTATCAGTTGAAAACTTACTTAAAGGTATAATAATTGCTTCAGGAAATGATGCTTGCGTTGCACTAGCTGAAGGTATTGCAGGCACCGAAGAAGAGTTTGCTATACTAATGACCGCAAAAGCAAAAGAATTAGATATGGAAAATACAAATTTTGCAAATTCTTCAGGCATTAATAACTCTGAAAATCATTCCACCGTAAGAGATATTTTAAAAATGTCTAAATATTTAATTAAAGAACACCCAGAGTTTTATAAATGGTTCTCAGAAAAAGAGTTTACATGGGATAGGACTGGTGGAGATCCCATATCACAAGGTAATAGAAACCCTCTACTGTATAAAAATCTTGGAGCTGATGGAATAAAAACTGGATACCTTGCTGTTGAAAAATATTCTCTTGCTTCTTCTGTTAACAGAAATGGCAGAAGACTAATAGCAGTTGGTAGTGGATTTGAGTCTAAAAATGCAAGATCAAGAGAAAGCTCTAAATTACTTACCTATGGTTTAACTAATTATGATTTAGTAAATATTGCAAAAGCTAACATACCTTTTTACAAGATTGATGTTTGGCTAGGAAAAAAGGATTTTGTTATAGCTTATAGTAATCAAGATATTTACAAAACAATTAAAAAAGCAAAAAAAAAATTATTAAAAGTTTCTGTTAAATATGATGGTCCTATTGAAGCACCAGTTAGCAAAAATGAAAAAATTGCTACCTTAAAAGTAGTTTATGATGATGAATTGGTTGGTGAATATGACTTGTTAGCATCTGAAGAAATAAAAAAAGTAAACTTTTTTTCAAAGCTAGTAAAATCTCTTAATTACCTTATTTGGGGTGATGTCTAAAAAACCAATTATTGTATTCGAAGGAATAGAGGGCAGTGGTAAAAGTCATCACATATCAGTTGTATCTAAATATTTAGATAAAAAAAAAATTAGTTACATAAAAATTAGAGAACCTGGTGGTAATTTAAATTCTGAAAAAATAAGAAGACTTATTCTTAACAAGAAATCTGATTTTAATAAAAATACTGATCTATTATTGTATTTAGCTGCAAGAAGTGAAAACATAAACACCATAAAGAATTCATATAAAAAAAAGGTTATACTTATAGATAGATTTATAGACTCAACTATTGCTTATCAGCATTTTGGTATGGGTGTTGATATCAACTTGATTAAAACTTTAAATAAATTTTTACTTAAACATATTAAAGTAGATTTTACATTTCTCAATGTGGTTAATAAAAGAAATTTATATTCTAGGTTAAAAAAAAGAAAATCTTTAAATCGATATGATAAATTTGATATAAGTTTTTATAGTAAAGTTCAAAAAGGTTTTGTAAAATTATCCAATATTAATAAAAAGAAATACCAATTAATTAATTCTAATTTAGATATTAAAGAAAATGAACATTTAATTTTAAGTATAATTGATCGATTAATTAAATGAACATAGATCCAGCCAATCAAACTAAGTTATACGGACATGATGTTCATCTAAACAGTTTGTTAAAATTACATAAAAAAAATCAGTTGCCCAACAAGATTCTTTTTTCAGGTGAAAAAGGAATTGGTAAATCTACTTTAGCTTATCATTTGATTAATTGTATTTTATCTTATGAAGAGAACGGAACTTATGATTTAAAAAATCTTAAAATAAATTTAGAAAATAAATCATTTAAATTGATTCAAAACAAATCTAATCCAAACTTTATTTTAGTTGATGTTTATGAAGAGAAAAAAAATATCGACATAGGTCAAATTCGAAATTTAATTTTAACTTTAAATAAATCATCCTTTAATACAAAACCTAGGTTTGTATTAATAGATAATATTGAACTTTTAAATATAAATTCAGTCAATGCTTTATTAAAAATACTAGAAGAACCTAATGATAATATTAATTTTATACTAATAAATAATAATAAAAAAATTTTACCTACATTAAAATCTAGATGTTTAAATTTTAAGATTTCACTAACATATAAACAGTCTATAGATATTACTAATAAGATATTAAATGAGAATTTAAATAATTTTTTAAATGAAGAATTTATAACAAACTATAGTACTCCAGGACAATTACTTAGAATAATTAATTTTGCTAACATAAATAATATTGATTCAAAAAATTTAAAACTAAAAGAATTAATCTCTAAAATAATATTAGATAAAAAATTTAAGAAAGATGTATCCATTAAAGATTTAATCTATTCATTAATAGAGCTTTATTTTAGACATAATGTATCTATTAAAAATATTGAGTTGATAAATATGTATAATTATTTTTTAAAAAAGATTAATACTACAAAAATATTTAATTTAGATGAAGAAACTTTATTTATGGAATTTAAAGAAAAAATATTAAATGAGTAAAAAATTTTATATAACTACACCCATTTATTATCCTTCAGCCAAACCTCATATGGGTCACGCATACTCATCTATAATTGCTGATTTCTTTGCAAGATTTAAAAAAATTGATGGTTATGAAGTTCATTTCTTAACAGGTACTGATGAACATGGATTAAAAATTCAACGATCAGCTGAAAAGCAAAATATTGAACCTTTAGAATTTTGTAATCAAATTAGCAAAACTTTTCGCGATCTTTCTAAAACACTTAATCTAACTAATACAGATTTTATAAGAACAACTGAAGAAAGACATAAATTGAGTGTTCAATATCTTTGGAACGAACTTGAACAAAATGATGATATTTATTTATCAAAATATTCTGGTTGGTATTCAGTATCTGATGAAGCTTTTTATTCAGAAGATGAAATTGNGGATATTGAAGGAAAAAAAANTTCTATTTCATCAAAATCATCTGTTGAATGGATTGAAGAAGAGTCTTATTTTTTTCGATTATCNAAATGGGAAAAACCTTTACTTGATTATTATGAAGCTCACCCTGACTTCATATCNCCAGAATCTAGAAAAAATGAAGTTATTAGTTTTGTTAAGAGTGGATTAAAAGATTTATCAGTAAGTAGAAAGAGTTTTTCTTGGGGTATACAAGTCCCCAATAATAAAGATCATGTGATATATGTTTGGTTAGATGCACTTACTAATTATATTAGTGCATTAAATTACCCAAATTTAGAGGACAATCTATTTAAAAAGTTTTGGCCCGCATCAATTCATTTAATAGGAAAAGATATTCTTAGATTTCATGCTGTCTATTGGCCAGCATTTTTACTTGCAGCTAAAATAAAATTACCTTTAAAAGTTTATGGGCATGGTTGGATTCTTTCAGATAATGAAAAAATGTCTAAATCTAAAGGAAATATATTGGATCCAATTGAAATAATAAATGAATATGGGCTAGATCCATTGAGATACTATTTAATTAAAGAAGTATCTTTTGGTAATGATGGTAATATTTCACAAGAAAGATTGGAAGATTGTATAAATAGCGATTTAGCGAATAATTTTGGTAATTTATGCCAACGAGTTACTGCATTTGCTATTAAGAATTGTGACAGCTCAATACCAAAAAAAATTGAATTTCAAAAAGATGATTTAGAAATTTTAGATAAATATAAAAATAATCTAGATACTATAAGATCTAAGATAGACAATCAGGACATAAATTTTTACATTGATTTTATTATTAATTCATTATTTGAAGCAAATAAATATTTTAATGATCAGGAGCCATGGAAAAAGAAAGACGACATTTTAAGATTGAATTCCATAGTTTATACAACTCTTGAAATTGTTAGAAAAATTAGTTTTTTACTATACCCAATTATTCCAGAATCTTCTTTAAAAGCTCTAAAAATTTTTGATTTAAAAGAAAAAGATATAGATATATCTACAATCCAACAAAACGAATTTTTGTNTAAAGGCAATAAGATTAATAAAATTGATATACTTTTTAAAAAGATAGAGAAAATAAATGATTGATTCACACTGTCATTTAGATCACGAACCATTATTTAGCGATTTATCTAATATAATTAAACGATCAAAAGATATTGGTATTGAAAAATTATTAACAATTTCCACAACTCTTAAGAGTTTTGAGATAATTAAAAAGATTATTAAAATTGATGAAATGATTTATGGAACTATAGGTATACACCCTCATGAAAGCGGATATGATCAAATAACATCAGATTTTATAGTTGAAAATTTGAATAAAAACTCAAGAATTATTGGTATTGGAGAAACAGGTTTAGATTTTTTTTACAATAATAGTGATAAAGATAAACAGATTTTTAGTTTTAAGCAACATATAGAAGCCTCAATTAAAACTAATGTTCCTCTTATTATTCACTCTAGAAATGCTGAGGTTGAAACTTTTGATATTTTAAATAGTTATAAAAATAAAAATTTAAAAATTTTGATGCATTGTTTTACTGGATCAAAAAAATTTGCTGAAAAACTTTTAACATTGAATTCTTTTTTTTCAGCTAGTGGGATAATAACTTTTAAAAACTCCACAGATTTACAAGAAACTTTTAAATTTTTACCTTTTGATAAAATTTTGATAGAAACTGATAGTCCTTTTTTAGCTCCCGTTCCAAATAGAGGTAAAAAGAATGAGCCAGCATTTATCGATTATACAGCAAAAAAATTAGCAGAAATTAGGAATGTATCAAAAACTGAACTTGTTAAATTTACAACAGATAATTTCAATAAACTTTTTTTTAATTAGNTCTGATGAAATTTATAATNTTAGGATGTGGAAGTTCAATGGGTGTACCCCGTCCTGATGGTTTTTTTGGGAATTGTAACCCAAAAAATAGAAAAAATTACAGAACGAGATGTTCTGCATTAATCAAAACAGACAAAGAAAATATATTGATTGATACATCGCCCGATTTACGTCAACAAATGTTAAATCACAAAGTTAAATCAATTGATAAAGTTTTTTACTCACATATGCATGGAGATCAAACTCATGGTATTAATGACTTAAGATCATTTTATATAAAAAATAAGACACCAATAAATATTTTTGCAGATTCAATAACCTCAAAGTATCTAAAGAAAAGTTTCTCATATTGTTTTAATAGATATAGCAAAGAATATCCAGCTACATTAAAATTAAACAGCATCAAAAAAAAACTTTTTATAAAAACCTCAAAAAGAAACATGAAAATCACTCCAATTACTGTTAGGCACGGTAATGTGAATTCTATATGTTATATTATAGATAAAAAAATAGCATATATTAGTGATGTTAGTGAAATTTATAAAAAGGACTTTAGGTATTTTAAAAACCTAAAATATTTGATTATCGATTGTTTGTGGTACAAAAATCATCCGTCTCATTTTAACTTAAAAAAATCTTTAGAAATGATAGATNTTTTTCTACCAAAGAAAGCAATACTAACAAATCTCCACACAGATATTGATTATGATAAAATTAAGAAATTATTACCTAAAAATGTTATTCCTGCCTATGACGGTTTAACAGTTAGTTTATAAAATTTGTTCTAATTTTTTAATAATTTTTTTAGACATTGGGTTGGTAAAAGATGCATATGTATCTTCAACTTTACCATCCTTGTTAATCAAAATTTTATGAAAATTCCACTTAGGTACTGTTGAGCTTCCATAAGTTTCTTTTGCCCATAAATATATAGGATGAGCATTATTACCTTTTACATCATATTTGCTTGTCATCGGGAATGTAATGTTAAAATTAGTTTCACAGAAATCTTTAATTTCAGTGCTTGTTCCAGGTTCTTGAGCTCCAAATTGATTAGATGGTATGCCAATAANNGTAAATCCTCTATTTTTAAAATCATCATATAATTTTTGAAGATCATCGTACTGTTTTGTAAAACCACAATTACTTGCAACATTTACCAATAGCAATGTTTGTCCCTGAAAATCTGAAAAGTTTAACTCATCTCCATTTATAGAGTTAATCTTAAAGTCAAATAATGTTTTGGTGTTTTCTGAAATACTTTTAGTTAAGAATGAGAACATGAAAATTATAGTATAGATTAATATTTTATGCTTTATCATCTATTTTTTAGCTGAAACCAACAACAAAATATAACCAAAAATAGTTGAAAGTAATGATCCCGTCAAAACTCCAATCTTAACACCATCAATGTATTGCGTATTTTCTACAAAGGCTAAGTTTCCAACAAATAAACTCATCGTAAAACCTATGCCTGTTAATATTGAAACACCATACAAACTTAACCAATTCGAATTATTTGGAGCTTCGGCAAATTTAAATTTAATTGATATGTAGGAAAATAACAATACACCGATTTGTTTACCAAAAAAGAGTCCACATAAAATACCAAGTGGGACAGGGGCCATTAAACTAGACAGTGATAAACCATCTAAATTCACTCCGGCATTTGCAAATGCAAAGAGTGGCATTATCATGAAAGCTACATAAGGCGAAATTGCATGCTCTATTTTGACAAGTAAAGAAAAATCTTTATCTTTTATTCTATGTGGGATTACTGAAGCTAATAAAACGCCAGCTATAGTAGCGTGAATACCTGATTTGTATGTAAAAAACCACATAAGTAATCCAATAAACAAATAAGGTGTGAATATTTTTACTGAAAATTTATTTAAAATTAAAAGAAGTATATAGCTTAACAAAATAAGACTTAGATATGGAACACTTAATTCTCCAGAATAAAAAAAAGCAATAATTAAAATGGCTCCTAAATCGTCAATGATAGCTAATGCAGTTAAAAAAACTTTTAATGACATTGGAACTCTTGAACCTAATAATGATAAAATTCCTAATGAGAAAGCTATGTCTGTTGCTGATGGTATTGCCCATCCATTTATTGTTTCAGCATTGCCCCAATTAATAAAAACATAAAAAAGTGCAGGCACTAACATTCCTCCAACAGCAGCAATAATTGGTAAAAGAGCTTGTTTGATATTTGAAAGTTCGCCTTGAATAAATTCCCTTTTGATTTCTAAAGTAACAAAAAAGAAGAAAATTGCCATTAAAGCATCATTAATCCAATGGTGTACTGAAAGTTTTAATCCAAATTCATTTATTCCAATAAATAAATAACTCTCTAAAGAGTTAAAATAAAAATCACTTAATTCACTATTACTTACAATAAGAGCAATTATTGCTGCTATTAACAAAACTAAACCACTTGCTGCTTCTAGTTTAAAAAACCATTTAAAAGGTTTAGACAAATAATTAATCATAAAAAAAATTAAGTTAAATCAATAATAAATAGTTTTACATCTTTCAATGTTTCAAAAAGGTTAAATAAAATAACCTCTAGTCCTGGAAAAAAGTTAATTAAGGGAGATTTTAGAGTATCTATTAAGATTATCAAAGCTACAAAAGAAATTATAAAAACTAACAAATAAGAAAAAAAATTAACTACACTTTTTTTTTCAACCTTCTTATTATCAATTTTAATATTTTTTTTAATATTGGGTAATTCTGTATTTGTTTTTTGTTTTGTTATTACTGATACTTCGTCATCAATTATATTCTTGTTATTTATATCTTTCTGAGTATCTTCAAATGTTGTAATTTTTTGTTTATTGTCATTATCAGTAGTTAGTGATTGTGGGTTAATATTTTCAATTTTGTAGTGCCAACTGTGATCACAAGAACCACATTGTATTAATCTACCCTGTTCAGGTATAAGCTCAGCATCAACATTGAATTTTTTATTACAATTTAAGCACTCAATAATCATAATTTTTATATATCAGATTCTATTAAAATTACCTTCAATTTGCATATCTTTATCCTTTTAAATAATTAAAATGTGCTGTAATAGTACTCGGATCGGAGTGTAGCGCAGCCTGGTAGCGCATCTGGTTTGGGACCAGAGGGTCGCAGGTTCGAATCCTGCCACTCCGACCATCATTATGAGTAAAGCTATAATATATATACCAAATAAAAGCCCAATGCAGTCTGGGACTGGAAAAATTAATAAATGGGTTTTAGAATTTAAAACAAAAAATCCTACCAAAAATCCTTTAATGGGGTGGGAAAGTTCATCAGACACATTAACTGAATTAAAATTAGAATTTTCCTCAAAAGAACTTGCTATTAACTATGCAAAAAAAAAGAAAATTGATTTTGAAATAATTGAACCTAAAAAAAGAAAGACTGTTATAAAGTCATACGCAGATAATTTTTTAAAATAAACTATGTTTAAATTTTTTACTGAAAAGAAATGGCAATTATGGTCTTGGTTAGGATCTATAACAATTCTTCTTTCTTTATGGTTACAGGTAAAGATAGATGTAAAAATAAATAATTGGTTTGGTACATTTTATGACATGATACAAAAAGCATTGTCAGAACCAAACGCTGTAACTATTCAAGAATATTTTGCTGCTTTATTGTCATTTATCACTTTAGCTGGAATATATGTAGCCGTTTATGTTGTGATAAAATTTTTCACATCTCACTTTTTGTTTAGATGGCGTACATCTATGGTTGAATGGTACCATAGTGTCTATGACAAGGCTCGCAAAATAGAAGGAGCTGCCCAAAGGGTACAGGAAGATACTGTAAAATTTTCACGAATAATGGAAAATTTAGGAACAAGTTTAATTGAAGCTATAATGCTTCTTATTGAATTCACACCAATATTGCTTGGATTAAGTATTAGTATACCAATATTTTTTTTCGGTGATTGGGATTACGGTTTAGTTGCAGGCGCTTTAATATGGACAATAGGTGGCACATTGTTTCTTGTGGGTTTAGGTTATATTTTAAGACTTGTTGGTGTTGAATATGACTTACAAAAACAAGAGGCGGCCTATAGAAAAATGCTCGTTATAGCTGAAGACAATGAAAACATAAGACCAAAAACTTTAGAAGAGTTGTTTGATGACGTTCGTAAAATTCACTTTCTAAGTTTTATGAGATATTTATATTTTGATATAGCTAGAATGGCTTATTTACAAACAAATGTATTGTCAGCATATGTTTTTCTGGCTCCAGCAATAGTTGCTGGTGTAGTAACTTTGGGTGTAATGCAACAAATTATTAGAGCTTTTAATAAAGTTGAAGGGTCTATGCAATATATATTAAAAGCATGGCCAGCAATTATTGAGTTAGCTAGTGTTTATAAACGTTTAAGAGAATTTGAATCTAAAATTAAACAAGAAGAATTTGTTGATGAAAAAATTTAATGACAATAGATAAAAAATTTATTGATCAATTTATTAATGTTACATCTAAAGCAGCTCTAGCTTCATCGTATTTAACTGGTAAAAAANACAAAATAGCAGCAGATAAAGCTGCTGTTGACTCAATGAGATCTGAATTAAATAAGATAGATATGAAAGGAAGAGTTGTTATAGGAGAGGGTGCTCTTGATGAGGCACCTATGCTATATACAGGGGAAATTTTAGGTACTCAAAATGGACCAAATTTTGATATTGCTGTAGATCCTGTGGAAGGAACAAATTTTGTTGCCAATAATTTACCAGGTGGAATTGCAGTCTTAGCTATAGCTGAAAAAGGAAATTTATTTAATGCACCCGAAACCTATATGAATAAAATAGCAACAGGGAAAATAGATAAAGGTTTAATTGACTTAGATTATCCCTTGGAAAAAAATATTAAAAATTTATCTAAATTTAAAGGTAAAGAAATATCTTCATTAACAGTATGTGTTTTAGATAGGCCAAGACATAAAAAAATTATTGATGAACTTAAAGATTTAGAAGTTAACATTAAATTAATTACTGATGGTGACGTTCTTGGTGCTTTGTATGTATCAGATCCTAAATATAAAGTTGATATGTTTATAGGTATTGGAGGAGGTCCCGAGGGTGTTTTGGCNGCTTCTGCATTGGATNCTTATGATTGCCATTTTCAAGGTAGATTTATTTTTGATATGAAGAAAGATATAGATGAAGCTANATCTATGGGAATAAAAGATTTAGATAAAAAATATGAGTTAAATGAAATAGTTAGAGGAGACTCAATATTTTGTGCAACTGGTATTACAAGTTGCAATGTTTTAAAAGGAATTACAATTAATAATGATAAATTTATATCTGAAACTTTNGTTACACACAAAGATTCTAATTTTAAAAAAATAGTTAAAACCAATAATCCTATCAATGAATGATATCTGTTTCTGGTAAAAAATGGATTGAAAGAAAAGTTAATAAAAATTTAGTAGAAAAAATTAAGCAAGATTTTAATTTTAATGAAATTCTATCAAGATTAATTATTTCAAGAAATTTTGATCTTGATGAGATTAATAATATAAATGATGATTTGAAAACTTATAATGATTTTATTAATAATAATGATTTTAACAAAGCTACAGATTTATTAATAGACACTATAAAAAATAAAGAGAATATATGTATTTTAGGTGACTATGATGTTGATGGATCTACATCTACAGCTTTATTAGTACGTTTTTTTAATTATATCAATCAACCACATTTTTTTTATATTCCAAATAGAATATCTGACGGTTATGGCGCTAGTAAGAAACTTTTTCAAAAACTTATTTTAAAAAAACCAAAATTAATAATTTTAGTAGACTGCGGTTCCACATCAAATGAAGCTATCGATTTCATAAATAAAGAAAATATAAAATCAATAATAATCGATCATCATGAAATTCATAAACCANATCCAAAATCAAATATCATTATCAATCCAAAAAAAGATAATGGCTATTTAAAATATAACTATTTATGTACNNCTGCTTTGACTTATTTTTTTTTAGATATTTTAATTAAAAAAGTTAAATCAAATTTTAATATATCGGATTTTCAAATATACGTTTTATTAGCTANAGTTTGTGATGTAATGCCCTTAAGAAAAATTAATAAATTAATAGCTTTAAATGCATTAAAAGATTTTAATATTAAAAAACATATAGCATTTGAGTCAATATTTGAACTGATGGGTATTAATAAAAAACTTGAAGCAGATGATCTTGGTTTTTTGATAGGTCCTATAATAAATGCTGGAGGTAGACTTGGAAATTCAAATTTAGGTGTAGAATTACTAATTTCAGATAATTTAAATACAATCAAACAAAAATCAAAAAAATTAATTGAATTAAACAATAAAAGAAAAAAGATAGAAAAAGATATTTTAGAAAATATTAATTTTAAAGAAATTGAATCTAAAAATAAAAATATAATAATTTATTACAAGCCCAACATTCACGAAGGGTTAATTGGAATCATTGCTGCAAGATTAAAAGAACATTTTAACAAACCTTCTATTGTAATTACTAATTCAAATAATATTTTTAAAGGTTCTGCTAGGTCAACAAATAATTATAATATTGGTTATTTAATAAAAATTTTAAGTGATAAAAAAATAATTGAAAAGGGTGGTGGTCATAATATGGCTGCTGGTTTTATTATAAAAAAAAAAAATATTAAAACTTTAGATGATTTCATTCAGAAAGATTTCTTAAAAANAAATCTTAATTCTGATTTTATATTNAAATATGATTTAGAATTATCNNCTTCTACGATTAACACTAGTTTTGTTGAAGATATTAATAGATTGGGACCTTTTGGTAATTCTAACCCGTTACCAACCTTTTTATTTAAAAATTTAAAAATTATAAAAACATTAATTTTAGATAAAAAACATATCTCAGTGATTCTTAAATCTTCAACTGGACGATCTATTAAAGCTATTTGTTTTAATTGTATGATTTCTAATGTTGGTAAATACCTGACAACATATAAAAAAAACATTAATGTTATTGCTCAAATACACGAAAATATTTGGAATAATAAAAAATCAACACAGTTAAACATTAAAGATATTTTAATTTAGCTTTATAAGACTTGATATATTTNAACTTTTAAAATAAAAGATCAGCTTATGGTCCCTTCGTCTATCGGTTAGGACAGCTGGTTTTCATCCTGCAAAGGGGGGTTCGATTCCCCCAGGGACCGCCAATATTATGGTTTTTNATGTTTATATGCTGAAATGCATAAGTGATAAGATTAAAAAGACATATGTGGGTTATACAAACAACCTATCTTTAAGATTAAATAAACATAACTCAAATAAAGGGGCTAAGGCAACACGTGGCCTCAAATGGAAAATCATTTATAAAAGAAAATTTAATACGAAAAACGCTGCAATGTCATATGAATATAGATTAAAAAAAGATAAAGTGAAAAGAAACATGATTTTAAAAGATTTTAATGAATAAAATTTCAATAATTTTACCTTATAAAGAAAATTTTTCTCCAACGTATGCTGGTGCAGTATCACTACATGTTGAGCACATATCATTAAATAGTATTTTTAGAAAAAATATTCATGTATTTGGCAATACTAATTTTAAAAAAAAGTTTAAATCAATTTATACAAATATAACTTTTAATCGATTATTATTAACTAGTAATCAAAAAAAATATATTAAAAAATTTATTGAGATAGAAAATTTAAACCCGTCATCTTTAATTGAAATACACAATCGACCTCTCTATTTAAAACAATTAACTGAAAATTTAAATCGTAAATATGTTTTTCATTATCACAATGACCCTTTAACTATGAATGGTTCAAGATTNGTTAAAGAAAGAATTTTTATGATTAATAATTGTGAAAAAATAATTTTTTGTAGTAACTGGGTTAAAAAAAGATTTTTAAAAAATATTAACGAAAATTATATAAATGATGATAAGTTTTTAATAATTAATCATTCTATAAATAAGAAAAAAATTAATTTTAATAAGAAAAAGAAAATAATTACTTTTGTTGGAAGACTTAATTCTGCTAAAGGATATGATATTTTTGGTAAAGCAATTATTAAAATTTTAGACAAACATAAAGATTGGCATGCACATGTCGCTGGCGACGAACCAAGAGAAAAACTTGAATTTAATCATGAAAGATTAATCAAACATGGATTTCTTAATCATGACCAAATATTAAAATTATACGAATTATCTAGTATAGCTGTAACATGCTCAAGATGGGAAGAACCTTTTGGCAGAACAAGTTTAGAAGCATCTTCTAGAGGTTGTGCTGTAATTGTAAGTAATAGAGGTGGCTTAAATGAAACAGTTACTAATGCTGTAAAATTAAAAGAACTTAATAAAAATATACTCTTTAAAGAAATCAATAATCTTATCAAACAAACAAAAAAAAGAAAAAATTTACAGATATTGTCTTACAAGAATTTTTATTTAGATCATAAATATATTGCGAATATTACTGATAAATATAGATCAGAAATACTTCATAAACCAAAGATTAATAAAAATAATTTAAGAATTGTTCATGTAACTAACTTTAATAATAGATACGAGGGAAGACTTTTCTATAATACAAGCAAAAGATTAAATAATGGCTTGATTTCATTGAATCATGCAGTTCTTGAAATTAGCGATCGAGATGAAACTCATTATAACAAAACTTTAAATGATATTAGTGGTGAAAAAAAACTTAATAATAAATTAATTAATGTGTGTGAGAATTTTAAACCTAACTTAATATTATTAGGACATGCAGACAAAATAAGATTAAAAACATTAGAAAAAATAAAATCTTCATTACCCAATGTTAAGATATCTCAATGGTTTCTAGACCCTATAACCAAAAAAGGACCTGATTACATCAAAAACAAGAAAAGACTTTTAGATAAATTTTCAGTGATCGATGCCACATTTGTAACAACGCATCCTAATGAAATAGACTTTATCAATAACAAAGATAAAGTTTTTTATATTCCTAACCCTGTAGATAAATCTATAGATAATCTTAATATTTCAAGACACAAAACACCTAAATATGATATTTTCTTTGCTTTAAGCCATGGCGTTCATAGAGGTATCCTCAAAAAAGGTAAAGTTGATGAACGTGTTAAAGTACTTAACTTAATTTCTAAACAGAAAAATATTAAATCTAATTTTTTTGGATTTAGAGATAAACAACCTGTTTGGGCAAATACTTTTTTAGAAGAATTATCAAAATGTAAATTAGGTTTGAATCTAAGCAGAGGCAAGTCAGTAAAGTATTATAGTAGTGATAGAATAGCTCAATTCATGGGAAACGGTATACCAACATTAATAGACTACAAAACTAATTATAAAAATTTTTTTAATAATAATGAAGCAATATTTTATAACAATCATAAAGACTTAATAAATAAAATTTTATTTTATAAAGATAAACCACTCTTATTAAAAAAAATTGGTGAAAAGGGTAAGCAAAAATATCACAAATATTTTAACAATAAATTAATTTGCGACTTTATGATTAAAAAGAATTTTGAAATTGATTATAAAAAAAAATTTTTTTGGGAAAAATAAATTTTGTTTATTAAAATTTTATTTTGTTTAAAGCATTATTTTTAAATAAATTAGCTTCTTTAATATATCTTCTTACCATTTCTGTTGATTTATGTCCTGTCATAGCCATTATACTTCTTTCTTCCGCTCCAGACTCAGCTGCAGATGTTGCAAAGCCTGATCTTAAACTATGTCCTGAGTAATTTTTGCTTTCTATACCCGCTAATTTTAAATATTCTTTTATAAGTAGAGCAACTGTTTGATCAGTTAATCTATTTTCTGATAATTTTGATCCTTTAGTAAATCTTCTAAATAATGCTCCAGAACTTATTTTTGATATTTCAATCCATTTTCGGATTGAAACAACTGGGCAATACTGTGAATTGTCAAAGTAGGGCAGTCCTTTTACAGAGCCTTCACCAAATTGGTCTGTTTTAGACCTTCTGAGGTTAATCTTGAGACCCTCTTGCACGAAATCTAGATCTTCATAGTCTAATGAAACTATCTCATTTCTTCTAAAACCACCTGAGAAGCCGATTAAGATAATTGACCTGTCCCTAAGTTTTTTTATTTCTTCCTTTTTTTGTTCATCAATTACATTAATAATTTTTTTTAAACTATTGATTAATAATGGTTTTTTACCTCTTTGAATGCTTCCTTTTCTTCTTTTAATGCCCATTATATTTTCAATAATTGATGGGTGTTTTGTATCTAAATAGTGACCTTTAAGCTTATGTATGACGCCTATTGATACTAATCTTCGCTTTAAAGTGCTCATTTTAACGTCTTTAGTTGATAAATGAGTTAAATATAATGAAACTATTTTTGGTTCTGATGGAAGAGATTTAAAACCATTTTGCGCACAGAATAAACCAAAATCGTTAAAATCTGACTTGTAAGCTCTTACAGTATTGTTTGCTTTTGAGCTTTGAAGGTTTATTAGAGTTTCTTCCTGTAATGCTTTTATGTCAGTTATTATTTCATTCATATCTATTACTATTGATAACCATTAATTATCAATAGTAATATATTAATAGATTTTTAATGTCAATAGTTAATAATTAAATAATAAAAATGAAAAAATTAAATGTTATTATTTCAGATAGTTAATAGATTAAAATCACATGCAAGCTTAGAAATTTAAAAAAGATATTAAATTTCTATATTGAAAATGAATATAAATAAATTAAAACAGTTATTTAAATTGATATTTTAAAGTAAATGATTAGAAAATTAGAAGAAAAAGATAAGGGAAATTGGGAAAAATTATACAATGGATATGCTAATTTCTACAAAGTTCCAATGAATGCAGGGATTTTAGATACTCTTTGGAGTTGGATTCATGATGAAAATCACAATGTTAACGGTATTTGCTTTGAATTAGAGGGTAAAATTGTTGGAATTGCTCATTATAGAACAATGCCAAGACCAATTAAGGGCCAATATATTGGTTTTTTAGACGATTTGTTCGTAGAGCCTGAATTTAGAGGTCAAAAAATAGCTCAAAAACTCATTAGTAACTTAAAATCATTATCTAAAGCCAATAATTGGAATGGAATTCGTTGGATCACCCACTCTTCCAATCAAAATGCAAAGAAATTATACGATAAAATAGCTAATAATACTGGATTTGAACTATATGAACTTAAAGGGAACTAAGTTTCAGCTAAAAGTCTGGAATTANTTGAAGAAAATACCTAAAGGCAAGGTTAAAACTTACCTAGAAGTTGCTAAAGCCATTGGCAAACCTAAGGCTTTCAGGGCAGTTGCTAATGCTGTGGGTAAAAACCCNNATCCTCCCAGAATACCNTGTCATAGGGTGATAAGATCTGATGGAAGGCTCGGTGGTTACTCGGGAAAAGGTGGTATTCAGCAAAAAAGACGATTATTGAGGCTGGAAAAGGTCTTCATAAAATAAGGTTTTTTAGATACCTAAACCCTTAAAAAACCCTTTAAATAAACACTTTTAAGCTTATTTAGCCTACTTACCCACAAATTGCATTATACACCCTTTAGTTGTACTGTATATCGGTTTTTACTTAAATTAAGGTGCTCTATGGCCGTTTAAACCGTATATTCTTATAGTGCATTGCTCTAGTTTTTAATAATAACAATACTTTTAGAAGACATTAAATATGATGTTTTTTGCTTCAATTTTCATTCCTCCTCTACAGTCTAATACTATTTGATAATATCAAATTATATGTAATCATCAAAAAGTGCTGATATTAAACAATTTTAATCGATCCTAAGATTTTAAGTCTAANGTTCCTATATTTATATTTAGATATTTGAATGTAGTAATGTTTTTTTGCTAAATTATTATTATTTTTTATTTAATTTAATTAACTAATAATTACAGTAGTTTATTTTAAATACTTAATGTAATACATTAGTATATAGTAAATAAATTATTACTATTAATTTATCTTATTTAAGTAGTACTCTCTTCTAGAAATATAAAGACCAC
>JGI26239J51126_1000575_pt1 | contig 19294 bp, 20 predicted proteins | sample SaaInlV_130m_DNA_3_FD_51126 | JGI IMG/M metagenome (IMG submission 51126)
AATTAAGCGCCCATAGCTCAGCTGGATAGAGCGATGGTTTGCGGAACCATAGGTCGGAGGTTCGAGTCCTCTTGGGCGCACTCTTTAATATTTGTTCAATTTTCATTGTCAAAAAATAACCCCCTTAGAAGGGTAGTTAAGCGACTAACGGCGGTTTGTGTGCGAATAATTGTGTTTTTGTAGGCGCTGAAATTTAAATTCTCNTCGTTGNTTTATGTTTACTAATGGAGGGGATAGATNGTGCAAGTTTTTCTCCTGAAATATAGGAGAGGTGGCCGAGCGGTTTAAGGCGCACGCTTGGAAAGCGTGTGTAGGCTTAACCCCTACCGAGGGTTCGAATCCCTCCCTCTCCGTTTGAACTTAATTAAGTTTGGTAGTTTGCTGGGCCTCACGCAACGTGGTATTGCGAATCCCGTCAGGTCCGGAAGGAAGCAGCGGTAGCAACATTCTATGTGTGCTGTGGGATTACCCAGTAAACTGCCTTCAATATTCCCTTTTTTTTGGTGCGTAACCAAAAACTTGATCATTTAGCAGGTACATCCAATGGAATTTCAAGTATCGGCGCGCAAGTGGCGTCCCCAAAAATTTAGCGAGTTAATCGGACAAGAGCATATTGTTCGTACACTGCGTAACGCAATAGAATTAGACAAGATATCACACGCCTATTTATTTTCGGGAACACGCGGCGTGGGGAAAACTACCACTGCTCGTATTCTTGCTAAGGCTATCAATTGTGCCAAAGGACCTATTTCTGAACCTTGTGATGAGTGTGATTTCTGCCAAGAAATAAAATTAGGAAATTCTATTGATGTGCGTGAAATTGATGGAGCATCTAATAACAGTGTGGCAGAGGCTCGAGAACTGATCGAAACCATTAAGTATGCTGCTTCTGCAAGCCGGTACAAGGTATATATTATTGACGAAGTGCACATGCTGTCAAAAAGTGCTTTCAATGCCTTGCTTAAAACCCTCGAGGAACCACCTCCTAAAGTAGTATTTTTGTTCGCAACTACGGAACTTTCGAAAATTCCTGAAACCATTCTTTCTCGATGTCAGTGTTTTGAGTTCAAACCTCTTTCGCAAAGGCAAATCATCGAACAACTAAAAATTATTTGTGATCAAGAAGGCATTGAGGCCAATGGGCTCAGCCTTGAAAAAATTGCAAAATCGGGTGCTGGTAGTATGCGAGATGCTCAAAGTTTACTTGATCAGGTAATTGCCTATTGCGGAAATAAAATAGAAAATGATTCTGTGGAGGAAGTTTTGGGAGTGGTTGGAAGTACAACGCTAGAAAAGCTAGTTGAGCACCTAATAAAAAAGGATTCGATTAAGCTTATAGAATCTGTCCAGTCAATCATTACCGATGGAAAAGATTTAAATTTTCTCTGTCGAGATTTAGCCGAGTACCTGAGAAATTTGATGATGGTAAAATTGTCCAATAAACCAGAAGTNCTTTTGGATATTCAGGTTTGTAACCTACAAGTATTGCAAGATCAATCAAAAGCTTTTCATGTTGATGAGTTGCAACAAATGTTTTCCGTTTTATCTAGGACGGAAACGGAAATGAAGCGTAGTTCTATGGCGCAAATGATTTTTGAAATGTCTATTTTGCGTTTGGCGGATGTGCGTCCGTTTCATCGTATCGACGATATGATAAAGGCTATAAACGCGTTAGAAGAAAAAGGCCAACAACCAGTAGTTTTATCAACGACATCGATAAACTCTGTTCAGGATGAACTAAAAAAAAAAGAATCAGTTGAGTTTTCTTCCGATCGTTGTTTAGACTCGAGTTCCAATTGGCAACAGATTAAGCAAGAAATTTGTGTACGCAAGCCAGTCTTTAAGCTTTACCTTGAACAGTGCAAAGTTCTAGCCTTTAGTGAGTCAAGCTTAGATCTTGGTTTCATAGATGGAATTACCTTGGATCAAGTAAAAAGCCAGGAAAATATACAATTGTTAAAGGATGCAGTAAAACTTGTTTGTGACCGGGAAATCAACGTTACGTTAGTTTTAAGTGAGAAGGGATCAATTCCTGATACCAATTCATCTAGCAGCAGGTTGGCGAGTAAAGAAACAAATATAAATTCCTTTAATCAGAGCCAAGATAAATCCGAAACAGAAATTATTCAAGATGCATTAGATGTATTTGGGGGCGTGGTTATTAAATAGTTAATCCATCTTATGTTTTTATAAATAAGGTGAAATATAAATTTTAATCTAATTAATTAATATGTCAGTGAAAGATTTTGGATCCCTGTTTAAACAGGCTCAAGAAATGCAATCAAAAATGGCAGATGTGCAACGTGATCTAGCGGAAAAGAAAGTTGAGGTTTCCACAGGTGGCGGTATGGTGAAAATTGTGGCGAACGGGGTCAATGAAATTATTTCTGTTCATATTGATGATGAACTGATCAATATGAATGACCGCGAAGTACTTGAAGATTTAATAACTGGGGCAATCAATGAAGTACATAGAAAAGTAAAAGAACTCGCACAGGAAGAAATGACTCGCTTCACTGGTGGAATAAAAATTCCTGGTCTGTTTCCATAAATTTATCTTTCATGAAACGTCCGCCAGCTGTTATTGAATTATTAGAACAACTCCAGCGCATGCCAGGAATTGGGCAGAAAACAGCCGAGAGGTTATCTTTTTTCTTGATGCGAGGAAGTGCGGCACAAGCTTATAAATTGGCTGACGCGATTCGTAAGGTCAAAGAAAAAATAGTTCTTTGCTCTAAGTGCCACAGTATCACTGAGGTTGACCCCTGTGGTATTTGCATAGACCCTAAGCGTGACTCCACCTTTGTATGCGTTGTGGAAGAACCCCACGATGTTTACGCAATGGAAAATATGGGATACTTTAAGGGTGTCTACCATGTATTAATGGGAGTGATTTCACCCCTTGATGGAATTGGACCGGCAGAACTAAATATCGAATCCCTTAGAAAACGAGTTTTAAATAGTAATATTCAGGAGGTAGTTTTGGCTACCAACCCGAATATGGAAGGAGAGTCTACGGCAGTTTATATTGCAAAAATTTTACAAACGGAAAATATAAAAATTACTCGTATTGCAAGAGGGCTCCCGGTCGGTGGGGATATTGAGTATGCTGACGAAGTAACCCTTATGAAGTCACTTGAAGGTCGCACAACAATGAAATGATCGTGCGATGAGGCTTGACAATATAACCGAAATGATTTAACTATACCCCTCCGATAGGAATCTAATTTTTGGTTCATGACTTAGGAAGGTTAAGATCAAGAACCCAAATGCTATTATTCCGGTGTGGCGCAATGGTAGCGCACTCGACTGTTAATCGAGTTGTTACTGGTTCGAGTCCAGTCACCGGAGCCAAAAATAAAAAGGGCTGCTACCCTCTTAAGGGGGAGCGGCCCTTTTTATTTTCATAATCAATAAACAAATGGATGACCAACAGGTTTCCAAAGTCTACACTTTAGCACTGGGTATATTCTGAGGCATCATTTTAGTTATACAAACCAAAAGGTTAAGTTCTTATTTTCAGGACAAAGTGCTANAGTGCTTGCTAAATTCTCTGGGGAAAATAACGATACTGATTTTATGAAAAATTAATTTCAGGTTAGATTATGGTTAGAATGAAAATTAGTTTAGCTATAGTACTGGCGTTATTGTCGACCAAAGTCTCCGCCTTCACAATTACGGGTACGTTAGTTACTGTCCATCAGGGCGATACCTTTACTATAAAATCAATCCCCCCAGAGGAAAAGCTCTACAAGGTTCGGTTATCGGATATAGATACCCCTGAACCTAAACAACCCTTTGGGCTCAAGGCTAAAGAGTTCACAGAAACCAGGTCTATGGAAAAGAGATTCAACTTGAATATGATGCGACAGACTTTTACGGACGCTTGATAGGTTCTGTAGTTTTGCCTCAGGGAAAAGTGCTTAATGAGGAACTGGTTCGGAACGGGTTGGCTTGGTACTATCGAGTAAATCCATCCCCTAGCGCTACTTTCGAACGTTTACAATATGAAGCTTGGAAACAAAGGTTAGGANTTTGGGTCGAGCCATCGCCCACCCCNCCATGGCAGTTTCGTCGGGAAAAGATATATTCTGTCCCACCAGCTACGGTAAATCAAATGGACTATGACCTGATATTAAATTATGGAATCATAGGAGACCCAGAGAGCAAAATATACTGGTGGCCAGACTGTAAAGATTACCCAGAAAAAAAAGATAACAAAATTATTTTTGGATATAAGCAATTAGCGAAGGATATGGGATATCATAGCTCTTTGAACTGTACTCAATAATTACTAGTTGATTTATAAACATTTACGTAAGGGTAAGAAATAATTCAGTGGCTGACGAACTTGTATTCATAGTGGATCAAAATGGTGCTCTTTGCAAAAAAGTGACCGGGTGGCTTCAAGAAATAGATTTTCAGACAAAGACGTTTGAGGATACTGAATTATGTTTGAATACAATTGATCAAAGTCCATCGGCGGTTTGTTTGGATATGAATACTGCTGGATCTTCTGGACTTTTGGGGTTGGAATTTTTAAAACGACTACGACTTGCAAATCGAGATATTCCTATCATGGTTATGACAGAAAACGGTGAGCTCGATTCGGCAGTGGAAGCAATGAAATTAGGTGCTTTTGATTATATGGTCAAACCGATTGAAAAAATGCGATTCATCACCAATATTAAACGCGCTATCGAGATGCATACGATGATTCATAAAATTGATCGGCTTCGAGGGGAGATGCAAAAGACGCATGTTTACAAAAATATTATTGGTCAAAGTGCGGCAATACAACGTGTGTTCACACAAATTGAAGAAGTGGCTGAAATTAATATCAACGTGTTTATTGAAGGGGAGAGTGGGACAGGCAAAGAATTAGTAGCTAAAGCCGTTCACTATGGCAGTGCTTATAGGAAGGGACCTTTTATTGCCATCAATTGTGGGGCTATTCCAGAGTTGCTGCAAGAAAGTGAATTTTTTGGACATGAAAAGGGATCTTTCACAGGGGCTGATTACTCAAGGGTTGGTAAATTGGAATACGCAAACAACGGCTCCTTGTTTCTAGATGAAGTAGGGGAGATGTCACAGGAAATGCAGGTTAAACTTCTTCGTTTTTTGCAGGATAAAACTTTTGAACGCGTAGGGGGTAATAAAAAGATAAGCGTTGATCTTCGTATTATATCTGCTACAAACCGCAAGTTGGAACAAGCCGTAGCAAGTGGCAAATTTCGCGAGGATCTTTATTATCGTTTGGTTGTATACCCCATCATCATGCCTACACTAAGGGAGAGAAAGGAGGACATTCCTCTTCTGGCGAATCATTTTCTTAAAAAATATAAAAATGAAATGCCCAAAATAATTACCAGTGTTTCTTCGTTGGTGATGGAAGCCCTTATGAAATACGATTGGCGGGGTAACGTACGTCAATTAGAAAACATAATCTACCGAGCTATGGTGGCAACTCAAAGCGAAACCATAGAAATTGAAAATTTGCCCATCGAGATTCAAAAACACAGCGCTCCTGATTCTATTATTCAAGACCATAGTTTAAACCCGCCCACCCCTGAAGCTACCGAAGTTTTTGCCACTTCCAGGCCTCAAACTCCAGTAACAACTGCAGCAACCATTCAAGAAATGGAAAAAAACGCTCTTGTTGAAGCCTTAAAAATGGCTGGCGGAAATGTTGAACAGGTAGCCAAATCCTTGGGCATTAGCCGAGCTACTTGCTATAGAAAAATAAAAAAGTATCAAATTGACTAGCAATAGTCGCAGTATGAGATAAATATTTTCATTCTGAGAATAATTATGATCTAACGCGATTTACCTACCGGATATAAATCTATAAACTATTATAAATAAACGTATTTGTAAGTTTATCTATATTATTATAAAAAATGGTACAACCTGTGCATTACCTTCTAGTGGATTACTTTTTTTAATATTTAACTTACACTAAGAGGTCGCANATGAGCGCAAGAAAAAGTATTAACGGATCAAAATCATTTCCATGGAAGGCAATTTTCGGAGCTATTTCCATCATCGGTGTAATGGTACTTTTTGGCACCTCAGAAAATTCTAACTCCGTTAAGAGTGGGTCTTCGTCCGATCAGAAAGGTATCAGCGGATTTAGTTTAAAATAAGTATTTTTTTGGTTTAAGCAATTGTAGTAGAAAGAGGAGGTAGATTATTTATGAAAAGACTTTATTTCAAGCCTAATACTAAAGTTATCGAAGAAGGCGATCTGGGGGATTGTGCCTATATTGTTGAGGCTGGTAGTTTGGAAGTATCAAAGACCAATAATCAAAACAATAAACAGGTTCTGGGTCGACTCAAAGAAAATGATATTTTTGGAGAATTGGGGTTGATTGATGGTTTGCCTCGATCGGCCACAGTGACCGCCTTGGAAAACTGCACGGTCAAGGTGCTAACCAAGGAAGCATTCAATTCGCTGACGAAAAATAACCCTGACGCACTAATACCAATTTTTAAAGTGTTGGCTTCTCGTTTGCGCTCTACTTTGAAGCAGGTGATTGGTGTTCCAAATCATGCTTGATTTTTGTCTTGGTTTTTCGGAGAGTAACAAACATGTTAGAAAAATTTTTTATAGTAGCAATTTTATTTGTAACGGGCTGCAGTTGCACACAACCGTATGTAACAAATATTTCACCTGCGGGATAAGAATAGAATCTTGGTAGAAAAATGCAAAATGCAGAGGAATCAACTGTTTTTTAAAAATAATTCTATAGTTTATAGACCTATATTGGCTTTTATTTAATACTAGGATTGGGATCTTTCGTGAATATAGTTAACTTTAAAAAAGGTGAGGACATTATTGAGGAAGGAGCGCTCGGAGATTGCGCCTACATCATTGAGGAGGGGTCTGTCGAGGTTTCTAAATTAAGTCCGCATGGAGAAAAGCAAGTATTAGCCGTTTTAGAGAAAAGTGAGATTTTTGGTGAAATGGGACTGATAGACGGGCTACCTCGTTCTGCAACAGTTACAGCACTGGAAGATTGTGTTGCCTGCGTCTTTACCAAAGAAACATTCAATAATTTAGCTGACCATAACCCAGAATCGCTCATACCCATTTTCAAAGTATTGGTGAGGCGTCTTAGATCTACTCTTGAGTTGGTAGGAACCATAAAAAAAAGTGGTAACGACCACGAGAGGTCGATAGCCAAGGAGGCAGCGCTCAAATAGTTTCTGTTAAATTTTGATCTTCTAAGTTTTTATACTCATACCTTCCCCTCCCTCGTTTATTTAAGATCCCATCTGAAAGTATTTAGTAAATCCGTTGCGGCATGACCTACTAGTAGTGTAAGGTCTTATCAAAATACTCAATTTCAATCGAGAGATACTGTGGCTAAAATTCCAGAATTATTGTGTCCTGCGGGTAGTCCAGAAAAATTAAGATATGCCTTGGCTTTTGGAGCCGACGCCGTATATGCGGGAATCCCGAGATTTTCTCTACGAGCTAAAGAAAACCCTTATAATAATAGTTCCTTAAAAGAAGATATAGAATATTGCCACCAGGTAGGTAAAAAAATTTATGTCACGGCAAACATTCTTCCGCAAAATCGCAAACTTCAATCTTTTAAACGTTCCATTGCAACCATTGCTGAAGCAGGGCCTGATGGAATAATTATGTCTGACCCTGGAATGATTCAATATGTGAAAACAGAATTTCCAGAATTACCAATTCATTTATCGGTACAAACAAATACCATCAATTGGATGTCCGTGGCATTTTGGAGGGATTATGGAGTAAAACGAATCATTCTTTCACGTGAATTATCTATGCAAGAGTTAAACGAAATTCATGCGCAAGTTCCAGAAATGGAATTGGAATCGTTTGTTCATGGTTCTATTTGTATTGCGTATTCAGGACGATGTCTCCTATCTAATTACTTTAATCATCGGGATGCGAACCAAGGAACTTGTACTAACAGTTGCCGGTGGGAATACAATGTTAAAGAGGACTTGCCAGAAGGAGAGCAGTCCACACAAAGCCCCAAAGGAGACTATTTGATTGAGGAGAAAGGGCGTGATGGGGATCTTATGCCCATTGAGGAGGATGAACACGGAACTTATATAATGAATTCAAAAGACCTTCGTGCGATAGAACATCTTGATAAATTATGGGGAGCCGGGGTTGAGTCGTTTAAGATCGAAGGTCGAACCAAATCAATTTATTATTTATCGTTGATAACGCAGTCTTACCGAAGGGCTATTGATGATATGGCATCTAATAAGCCCTTTGATCCACAATTACTAGGAGAAACTGAAAAGACCGCTAACCGTGGATTTACTACAGCGTTTCTTCTGTCGGCATCCGAAAAAGCTACTGAACGATTTGAATCACCTCAGGAAGATAACCTACCACAAATATACGCTGGAAAAATCGTGAATGAACGGGGCGGGGGTTGGATGGAAGTGGACGTTAAGAACAGAATTGAAGTAGGGCACGAAATAGAATACATCTCGCCACAAAATAAATATCGTTTTAANATATCCTCAATGGAAAATGAAGGTGGGTTAGCGTTACAAGTTGCTCATGGAGGAAATGGTACTGTTTGGATGAAAACAGAAGGTTCGATTGATCGTTTTGCCCTATTGAGTCGAGTCGTTAACGAACCTGCCCTCTCCTTAGTTTCTTAAAATTAAAAACATCAAAGGCAGGAAAAAACAAAAAAAGCACCGGTTCAATTATTAGTGTTTTTTTTATTTTGGTTGGTTTTTAGGCCATAATATAGATACAAAAACTCCCAGAATAAGGATGAGTGTTGCCCACTTTGAGAAAGAATCGAGTCGGTAGTCAAAAATATCGTGGGTTAGAGTTCCATCAAAAAAAATAGCAGATGCCGCTACGATAATTAATAAAAAACTTTTTTTTATCATTGAATAATTGTGATTTATTTAGCTACGTTATCTATCAAAATGAAAAACGATTACTAAAGGTGTATTGATCAATTCTCTTGATTCTGGACGATATAGGGTTTGCAACACAAATAAATTTCAATATAGTAACTGGCTGCAGGATTTTCTATTTGATTTAATCAGTACTATAAAACAACTAGTTTAAAAAATTAAAGAAGATATGCCAATACCATTAAAACAAGCTGTGAAGATAGGCGCGTACGTTATGTGGCAGAAACTAAAAGGTCAAGAAAGGTATCCTCTGGTTTTGATGCTAGAGCCATTGTTCCGTTGTAACCTTGAATGTATAGGCTGCGGAAAAATTCAAAAACCTAATGAGATTTTAAATAAAAACCTGACTCCCGATCAATGTCTTGACGCGGCTAATGAATGCGATGCTCCGGTGGTATCAATTGCGGGTGGAGAACCTTTAATGCACCCACAAATTATTGAGATTGTTGAGGGTCTTATCAAGCAAAAACGATATATTTATCTTTGTACCAATGCGCTTTTGCTTAAAAATTTTTTCGGCAAGCTACCCATTTCACCTTATCTTACTCTTTCTATTCATCTAGATGGCCTTGAAGATGATCATGATCGTATTGTTGATAAAAAGGGGGTATTTAAAATAGCAGTAGAATCTGTCCGAGAAGCAAAGAAAATGGGGTATAGGGTGACTAGCGCTACCACATTTTTTGAAGGAACAACCGTTGAACAAGCAGAAACTTTTCTTGATTTTCTAAATCCTCTTGGATTAGACGGGGTGACTTTATCTTCTGCTTTCAGATACCCTGATGCACCAGATCAGGATCATTTTTTTGGTCGAAAACGAACTCAGGAATTTTTTAAAGAGTTACTGGGGAAAAATAAAAAAGGGCGATGGGATATATCACATTCCCCGCTTTATTTGGAGTTTTTACAAGGTCGACGTGATTATGAATGTACTCCGTGGGGTAATCCAAATTACTCTGTTCTCGGTTGGCAAAAACCATGTTACTTACTGGATGATGGTTACGCAGAGTCATTTAAAGAATTGATGGATACAACAAATTGGGATAGTTATGGCCATAAGAACAATCTAAAGTGCGCTGATTGTACAGCCCATTGCGGTTATGAAGCAACGGCGGTCAAAGATGCTACGGCTAACCTAAAGAATATGTTTGCCTCCGCACGGGTGGCAATGCAGTAAAATATAAATATTATTCTAATGAATCTGGCAGTTTGGTCGTTTCGTTTGTCTGGGCTTCATCAATTTGTTTCTGAGTCAAGCCATCGGACATTTGCAGATTAGTACCAATCAAATTTGTTTCTTTTAAATTTGATTCATAAAGATCAGCTCTCATTAAGTTGGACCCAGATAAGTTTGCTCCTTGTAAATTAACCCAACGTAGGTTAGCTCCGCGTAAATTGGCATCTGAAAGATTGGCTTGTTTAAGGTTTGCATTCTTTAAATAGGCTCCGTAAAGGTAGGCCCCTTGAAGATTAGCTTTTTTTAAGTTTTCTCCNAAAAGCACTACACCACGCAAATTATATCCTGCTAGATTTGCTGGTTCACCTTTTGTTTCTCCAGAACTAATCCACAAAGAATGATTTGCTAAGATATTTTTTAAGTCGTCCTTAGAAACTTCATGTAGAAGAGTTAGATTGTTATTGATTTTTTTTTCCATCACATTAATTGGATCATTAGATTATGTAAAATTATAAAGCAAGAATTTTTTCTAGAGACTCCTGATATATGAGGTTATTGGGAGAAAACTCGATTGCTTTATTAATAAATGTAAGAGCTAAATCGCGATTTTTCATTGCTAAGTGGATTTGTGCTATTTGATAGTAAGCTTCAGTGAGGGCAGCGTTAACTTGAAGGGATTTTTTAAAGGAGTCCAGCGCTTTTTTATTTTCCTTAAGATCTTTATAAACCATACCTAGGTTGAAATAAGTTCCCATTCCCGCCGAATTTAATTTTAATGAACTTTGGATAACTTCCACCGCTTGGTCCAGTTCACCATTTAAACGAAGCGTATCGGCTAGATTATTCAAATACATTGAATTCATGGGGTCATTTTTCACGGCTAATTGATAACCTTCTATAGCCTTATCATAATTTTTTTCTTCTTTATACAGGTTAGCTATATTATTTATTGCTTTTGAATCATTATCATCCGCTTTAATATTGATCGACTTTTCCCACAATTNCTTGGCATCNCCTTTATNTCCTGTGCTGTATTTAACCATACCTAAATTGATATGAGCTTGTACNTTATCTGGATCAAGGGAGATTACTTTTTTAAATAACTTTTCAGCCTCTACATATTGCTTGAGTCCAAANAGTACCAATCCTTTTTTTCTATAAGCTTTAATATTGTCNGGGTCAAATTTGATTGCTAAATCAAATTCTTCAAGTGAATTTTGGTAAAGAGCATATTGGGCCAATTCCAGTGCAAGNTCATAATGGGTCTTAGATTGAGCCGAATCAACCTCCGTTTTCTCTGAACCACAAGAAGTTAGAATTAATAAGGCAAAGATAAGGGGTAAAAAATATTTCATTATTAGAATCCTTTTTAAAATTCAGAACTATAAAAATTAAAAAATAAAACGATCAATTGGATGGGGACAAACCAAGTTATTTTTTAGGTTTAAATAATCGGATAGTGGTCCAGTTAATTTTATAAATAATTTCATAAAGGGTAAATAAGAAATTTACTTCCCCTGATTCGCAACAGCATTAGCGGCCTTTCTAACTGTTTCGGAATCCCCCAAAAAGTAATGAGTTTTTGGAGTCAAATCATCATTAAGTTCGTAGACCAGTGGAATACCAGTTGGGATATTAAGCTCAATAATGGAGTCCTCGCTCATATTATCGAGATACTTGACCAAAGCGCGCAGGCTGTTACCGTGGGCACAGATAATAACATTTTTTTTTAAATGCAAAGAAGGCACAATGATATCTTTCCAATACGGTAGGAATCTGTTAACCGTATGACTGAGAGCCTCCGACCGCGGGAGCTCCTTAGAGGGAACAAGCGAATATCGTGGGTCATTGTCTGGAAGGCGATCATCACCATCATCCAGACTTGGAGGAGGAATATCATAGCTACGCCGCCACACCTTAACTTGATCAGCACCATGTTTGGCAGCTGTTTCTTTCTTGTTGAGTCCTTGTAAGGCACCGTAATGTCTTTCATTGAGCCTCCATGATCGATGGACTGGTATCCACATCAAATCCATCTTATCCATGACAATCCATAATGTGCGAATAGCTCGTTTCAGTACCGATGTATATGCAACATCGAAATGATANCCTTCATTTTTAAGTAGAATTCCCGCATTACCTGCTTCTGCAATTCCTTGAGCGGTAAGGTCTACATCGGTCCATCCAGTAAACCTATTTTCAAGATTCCATTGGCTTTGACCATGACGTAATAAAACAAGTTTATGCATTGAATTATTCTCCGTTAATAACTAATCTGAATTTCAATTGACTGAGGGTAAAAGTATGAGCGTAGGTTAAATATTTATTCAGAGAATAGATATTTTCCGGAATTCTAAAAAAATAAAAAATCGTATGATAAAAAGAGGTGCATGGTAATTACGATAAAATTAAACTTAAATTAATCATGGTTTCTAGAGATAATTTAAGAATTATAAAACAGTAAAGAAATAGTGATATTATGATTTACAAATATTACTTTGGAGCGTGGCAATGTACGTTGATGTAGAAGCAAACGAAAATACCCATGAAAACTTTAGTATGCTTTATCGCGACGTCTCAGTATCGCGAGAGGTTTACTGCATAAAATATAACATAGAAGGAGAAGAATCTCCTGTCCAGGTGATAGGTTGGGACAAAGAAACACAAGCACCTTGTGCCGCTTATGCATGCCAGGTAGAAGAATCCGGAGATGGAATTGCGATTCTCATACATGGTGGTACCGGTGGAATTCGAATCAAACCGCTGGAAAATGAAGCAGAGTGGAGACTTGGAGAACCCAAACAAAAGGGAGTCACTCACCTTGTTTACCCACGAGACTGTTTTATAGTATATAAAGATGAAATATAATTTATTTTAAAAGAATTATAATAGCTCGACGCGTAGACTCATATAGGCTTAAGGTATTTGTGTATTGATCATGCTACGAATATGATCGTCTTGGATTATTCGAGGATTTTCTTTTCCCGGACAGTGAATCAAAAATTCACGATTTCCCTTTTGGCCGGTTATGGGTGAGGTGGCTATATTTGTTATGGGCCAACCTTGTGTTTTCATAAAAGCATTCAATGCAATGAGTACACTGAGATGTTTTTTTGGGTCTTTAATGATTCCCTTGTTCTCAACTTCTTCTTTCCCAACCTCAAATTGTGGCTTAACCAGAGCTATCAAATCTCCCACTGGTTTCAAAACATTAATTACGGAGGGAATTATAATTTTTAACGATATAAAAGAGACATCTATAACGACTAAGTCAACTAACTCGTTAATATCATTGGAATTCAATTGACGGGCATTTTTTCGATCCAGAGAAACCACCCTTGAGTCGCTCTGTAATTTCCAATCCAGTTGTCCATAGCCTACATCAACGGCAAATACTTTCTCTATACCATGTTGAAGTAGACAATCAGTAAATCCCCCAGTTGAAGCTCCGATATCAACTGCAACTTTTTCTGATAGAGAAATATCAAACTCTCTAAGCCCATGTTCAAGTTTAATTCCACCACGGCTAACATAGGGATGCACATCTTCGATTACTTGTACCGAACAATCTTCATTATAAGCACGGCCAGGTTTGTCAGCTATTTCATCAGCTACTCTAACTTTACCGGCTAAAATTAAACTTTTTGCGCGCTCTCGTGATAAAACAATTTTTTTTTTAAGAGTAAATGGTCTAATCTAATCTTTTTATTCTTGTTCTTCATTTTTATCATCCATAGGAAAAAGCTCTGTAATTAGGTCCCCTTTTTTTCCTTTGCTAAGTTTTTCAATTTTTGCTTCTGCTTCGTTAAGTTTCTTAGAACATAAGCGTGACATTTTGATGCCCTCTTCAAAAATTTCAAGAGATTTATCAATGTCCAAATCACCACGTTCTAATTCCTCAACAATATTTTCTAATCGGGTCATTGCTTTTTCAAATTTTAATTCAGACATAATGGCCTCTATTCAATATACTTATCATTATTTTTCTTGAGATGGAATAATTTCATCAACCGTACACCTTAATTGACCTTTGGCTAGGCGAATTTTTATAGAATCACCTACCGTCATTCGTTCACTTTGCGTGAGCGCTTTACCTTGAAAATTTGTAATACTATATCCACGATCCAGAATAGCTAGCGGGCTGAGTGCGTTGAGATTTTTTAGAACACCACCGAATTGCTCTCGATTAAAACGCATCCGGGAGTGTACATTTTGGACTAAAAGGTGATGAAACAGGGCTCTTTTTTCCTCTAATTGACGAATATTTTTTGCAGGGGTAAGTTGAACTAGTTGTTGAATCATCCCTGATAATTTTTGTTGTTGAACTAAAACCCATTGGTCTAATCCACGAAATAAACGATTATTTAAATCATCTAAATGTTGAACTTGTGGTTGCATGATATGCATCGGGTCTTTAAAAAATCGTCTCCCCATAAGCCGTTTTAGTAAATCCCCATATATTTGGATTTTATTCTGCAAAAAAACTAAAAGTTGCTCGGTCATCATATTTAACTTTTTGGCTTGTTCATCCAACATAGGAACCACGAGCTCTGCAGCTGCCGAAGGTGTTGGTGCACGCAAGTCTGCAACAAAATCAGCGATGGTAAAATCTATTTCGTGTCCAACAGCTGATACCACAGGTAGGGTAGATTTAGAAATGGCACGAGCAACAATTTCTTCATTAAAAGCCCATAAATCTTCTATAGAGCCACCGCCCCTTCCAACGATGAGAACATCTAAGCCACTGACCTTATTCATTTGTTGGATTGCGTCTGATATTTCTTCCGCAGAGCCTTCCCCTTGGACTTTTACCGGATAAATTAGTATTGAAACCTTTGGGTTGCGTCGTTGAATAATATTTATGATGTCTCGGATTGCTGCTCCTGTAGCGGAGGTTACTACGCCAACTCTCCATGGGAATTGCGGTATCGATTTTTTCATATCCTCACTGAAGAGTCCTTCTTGCAGGAGGCGAGCTTTAAGTTTTTCAAATGCTTTTTGTAATGCTCCTAAACCTTTTGGTTCAATGTGTTCTACTATTACTTGGTAATCACCTCTTGATTCATATACGGTAACGCGGCCAAATAGGAGAACATGATCGCCATCATCCGGTTGAAACTTTAACCCAGCTCGGAAACCTTTGAATAAAACACAACGTATCTGTGAATGATTATCTTTCAGAATAAAATAAGCATGTTGAGAACCAGGAATACGGAGATTGGATATCTCGCCTTCTATCCATATTGAATCAAAGGCTGATTCTAAGATAGATTTTACATCACCTGTTATCTCTGAAACGGAGTAGATTTGAGGCGTGGATTCTTTTTGTTTCATTGAAAAAAATAAGTTGAATTATAAGCAATATGCCAGATGCAACGTCAAAATATTTCTGACCTTATTATAGGTCAAATAATGTGGGTAGAGAATTAACAGCCGACTCTGATACGATGCAGTTATCTTTCCAGGGGGTTATTAAAAATTATTATAAGGAGTTTTTAAAAGCCCGGAATGTATTTTCCATAAGCATGGCAATAGTCATGGGTCCAACTCCCCCAGGGACAGGTGTAATAAGAGAAACTTTTTTTAAAACTGATGAAAAATCAACGTCACCAACAAGTTTACCCGCCAAGCGGTTGATACCCACATCGATGACGACGGAGTTATCTTTTACCATATCCGCGGTAACAAAATTTGGTTTTCCGATAGCGGCAATAAGAATGTCTGCAGATGCCGCAAGATTGGATAAATTTTTGGTGCGAGAATGACAAATTGTAACCGTGGCATTTCTTTCGAGTAGAAGGAAAGCAACTGGTTTCCCAACAATATTGCTACGTCCAATGATTACGGCATTTTTTCCTTCAATCTCTACATCATATTTATCAAGCAGTTTAATGATACCAGCAGGAGTACATGGTTTAAATAAAGAATTTCCTGTTACCAGTCGACCAACATTTTCGAGATGAAATCCATCTACATCTTTTTGTGGGTTGATGGCTTCGAGAATTTTGTTTGAGGAAATGTGATTAGGTAAAGGTAGTTGTACAAGAATTCCATGAACTTTTTCGTCAATATTTAATTCATGAATAAGNTGTAATAATTCGGANTCTGNGGTGTTNGCAGGAAGAATATTCTCAAAGGATTGAAATCCAATATTNTTGCAGGTTTTATTTTTATTGCGAACATACACAGCAGATGCGGGATCATCACCGACTAAAACCACAGCGAGGCCTGGGGTTTTCCCAGTTTTCATCTTCAGTGATTGTACTTCGGTAGTAATATTTTCTTTAATCTGAGAGGCAACCATTTTACCGTCAATAATACCCATGATAATTTTTCCAAATATAGTGTTAATTAAAATTATACAGAACTGACAATCAGCGGGGGAGGTGCATTAGCACCCTCATTGCTCATAAATTATTGGTGAAATAGAAAGAATTATAATATTTCTAGCTTCCAAATATTTTCTGTAGATTTATCCTAAAGCGAACCACAAAATTCCATAACAATAATTCAAAACACCCCTTAATCAAAGATATATTTACTAGCTTATTAATTAAGGTGAGATCAAGAAAACTCTGTATTGCTTGATCATTGATTTTTGTTTGTATCAAGGGTTCAACTATCCTTTAGGGGAGAGTGTTCGTTGGATTTTATAGAAAAAAGATGATTAATGCCAATCAAGATGTAAGGAATGGTAATAGGAAATGAGCTGAGTAACATACGCCCAACATTAGAACTTAAAATGGTAAAACTAAAGGTAATAGGAATAATAAAAAACAAAAAATAAGGAATTTTATAATACGTATTTAATTTTTTAAAACTAAGCCAAACTCCAAAAGCAGCAGCAATCCAGAAAATTGAAAATGTTGAAAAAATTCCGTGCCAACCTCCGATGGAAAAATAGGTTTGGATAATATTTTCAAAACCTGATTGCATGTGATTTACAACAACGTCAAAAATTGGATCATTTTTTTCAATGTAATTAGGTGACCATGAAGAGACTCTATCCCTTACCCAGAAAAAAAGAACAAAGGAAGCTATTAAAGACATCCCGAAAAGTTTTCGATTGATTTGCATAACCAAAAAAGGAAGAAATAAAAACGGGATTATTGTTTCTTTGGAAAGAATTAATAGGGGGGTGAGTATGACTAGTGCGGTAGAGTTTTGGGTTAAACAAAAATAAACAATTATAATAATTGAAAGAAAATATAAAGAGTCAACAATGGGGGCGCCCGTTGTCAGAATTGTGATTCGACTTCCTAAAAATATAAATACTCCCAATAATGATAATTGAGGGTCGAACTTTAATCGAACAAGAAATAAGTACAAGAACAACCCAGTAAGACTTGAAAAGAAATAATTAATAATATAAAAGCTAAATGCATCAACACCCCCAAACCAATGTAATTGTTCGGAGGGAATTAATGGTTGGACCAAGTTTCTTACAATATTAGCAAGAAAGGGAATAATTACGCGGTAACGATGCCCTGAAGAGATAGTATAATCTCCATTTGACATCGCCAGATAGCTTGTTGAGTCGCTCAAACCCCGTGGATTATTCCAATCATAATGGAGAAACTGTTGAAAGCTTACCCCATAATTGAACCCAAGAATAATGATGAAAATTAAGGTTAATTTAAGTAATTTTTGATGTTGGATTTGCATGATTTATTCTGGTTCAATAAAATATTACTGTGAAGAGAATCAATGGCAACCAAAGTCTAAGTATTTATAGAAGTGATTATTTTTAAACTCAACGATCTGTTCACAGAGAACATTATAACTTAATTAATTTACTATTCATCTAGTACAATATTTATTCAAGTGATAAATTAGGAGAAAGAAGTAGCAGGTTGAAACAAATTCTCACGCATGTAAACCCACCGACTATAAGCTTACCTGATGAACTTATTTTCTGAACAAAATTATTTACAATCTAAGCTTGCTTGCCTATTAGTGCTTATTATTTTGCCATCAATCGTCTACTTCAATTCGTTGCAAGGGGCATTTCAATTTGATGACCGGAATCTATTAAACAAAGAATGGATAGCAGACCTAAATAGTTTTAATGAAGGCGTTGATATGAAGTCTTTTCAAAACCGGCCCGTTTTGCTATGGACTTTTGCAATAAATAATCATCTCGATAATAAAGAAACTTTAGGTTTTCACCTTGTAAATTTAACTATTCACATACTGGTAACGATTCTGATCTTTATAATTTTAGTTCGGATCACAAATCTAATACCAAAAGAATATATCAGCGGTAAAAGTGAAAACACTAAATTCATAGACCCTCAACTAAAGAAGGAACTATTTCTTCCGTTTGTCACATCCCTCATATTTGCATTACATCCAATTAATACAGATTCAGTGGCATATATTTCATCACGTTCCAGTTTGTTGGCAACATTCTTTTATCTCCTAACGATTTACTGTTTTACCGAAACGTTATTACCTTCCAGAACAGTAAAATATCGAATGATTTTGGGTTTGCTGACTCTTCTAGGAATATATTTGGCTGTAGCTTCCAAGTTGATAGCAATAACGTTACCTGTGATTATTATATTTTTCTTTCTAGTACTTTATGTTCCTAGATATTTTAAAAAATATAAAGACTATTTTACAGTTTCAAAAATGTTTTTGATTTTTGGNGGTGCTGGAATTCTTTTAATACTCTTATCTTATTTTTTAGGGGCTTTGTATTTACCAAAGGATCAGGGATTCGAACTTTACGGGAACATTCCATACTTACTAATTCAGTCCAAGGTAATTGTTTTTTATTACTTACCTAAATATCTCTTTCCTATCAACCTTAATGTCGATATTGGGTTCGCATTTACGGAGTTTTCAACGGATTGGAAAATATTATTTTCAGTTTTAGTAATTATCGGCATAACTTTGGTAATTATAAAATTGGGAAATATTTGGGTTAAGCTTGGAGTCGCATGGTTTTTACTATCAATTACACCGACAAGCAGTATTGTTCCTTTAAATGACCTTGCCGTCGAGCACAGAATGTATTTGCCGATGTCATTGGGTTTATGCCTGATAACCGGATGGTGCATCAGTCGTTTCAAAAAAACCACTCAACTATGTTCTTTTATTTTAATAGTAATAATTTGTGGAATATTAGTTGGGAAGAGAAATCAAACATGGGCAAATGAAATTGTATTATGGTCTGAT
>JGI26239J51126_1000618_pt1 | contig 18553 bp, 19 predicted proteins | sample SaaInlV_130m_DNA_3_FD_51126 | JGI IMG/M metagenome (IMG submission 51126)
ATTTTTAACAAAAGTCCAATGTTTGTGCCTAATGTTTATAAACTCGACCCTAAAGTTGTTGAACAATTACAAATCGACATGGATACCCGCATGCAGCGATTAGATTTTATTAAAGACAATCAATCGGCCATTAATAAAGTGGTACAAGATTTATACAGAAACGATAAAGAACGTGCTCCAACCAAAGATGTGGATCAGGCACTCTATGATGGTTTTATGGACAACGCCGATAAACGCATTGGTGAACAAGTTCAAAGATTATCTGTTGATGAGTTAAAAAAGTTTCATCCAAAATTCAAAGATCAAAAACTATCAACACTGCTAATGCATTTTAAAGCCAGAAATTATCCTAATTCATTAACCGAAGATGAAGCGGAAGATTGGTTTGAAACAGTGCAAGGAAGGATTCAAGCGGGGGAAAATGGTTACACATCATTGGATGATTATTACCAAAGAATCACGTTAATGCAAAAACAACACCCAGAAAAAGAAACACTGTGGAAACAGCTAGAATCTTACGCTGAATCATTTTTATAAGGCACTTGTGCTATTAAGCTGAATTTAAGGTATAATCTTCGGCATTGAGGAAAACCAAGTAAAAGAGGAAAATGAACGCCGAGACTCGTAGTGAAATGTTTGGAAGGTTGTTAAAAAACATACCCAATCCAACAACAGAATTAAATTATTCAACTCCATTTGAGCTACTAGTAGCCGTTACATTATCTGCTCAAGCAACGGATAAAAGCGTTAACAAAGCAACCGATAAACTGTTTCCAATTGCTAATACGCCTGAAACCATTTTCGAATTAGGTGAGGACACGCTTAGAAACACTATTAAGACCATTGGTTTGTTCAATTCAAAAGCCAAGCACATTATTCAAGCCTGTAAAATTCTGATTGAAAAATATGACTCAGCTGTACCAGAAACTCGTAAAGAGCTAGAGGCACTACCGGGTGTTGGGCGCAAAACTGCAAACGTGGTACTTAATACGGCTTTTGGTCATCCCACCATTGCGGTTGATACACACATCTATCGTGTCGCTAATCGTACCGCGATTGCCAGTGGTAAGACGGTACTAGAAGTGGAGAAAAAACTCATTAAATTCATCCCTGATGAGTTTAGAGTACCTGCACATCATTTAATGATTTTGCACGGTCGCTACACTTGTAAGGCGCGCTCTCCGCTTTGTAACGAATGTGTNTTGCTTGATCTTTGTGAATACGAAGAAAAAAACCTATAGCAGGAGTTTTTTGCACAATGATGCGTGATTATCAAAACACCATCTTTCATCAATTTGGAAACTTTTTAAAAAACACCCTTAGAGTTGCCAAAGGTGAATTTAAAAAAATTCCCAGCTTAATAAAATCTGCCACTCTGATAATCACGCATCATCATACAAAGACCTCCTAGTGTTCTACACTCAAGATAGAGCGCAGCAACGAAAATTTCTTGCCAATACTTGGCAAAAATTCCTAAAAAATCAAGTATTAGATCCGCTGGAATCCCAACTAGCCAGTGTGATTGAGATACATCCAGAATACCACAAACTAATCAATAACGTAGAATCTGAGTATTTCCCCGAACAAGGTGAAGTCAACCCTTTTCTGCACATCAATCTACATTTGTCATTAAGAGAGCAATTCTCAATTAGCCAACCACAAGGCATTAATGAACACTATCAAAAAATACTAGGCAAAGTTCAAGATCCACACGAGGCTGAACACCTGATGATGGATTGCATTGCGCAGATGATTTTCTCATCACAGAAAAACAACACGCCGATGGATCATCAAGCGTATATTGGTTGTTTAAAATCTATTTCCAAGCGAGGCAAAACCTCCCGAACTTGATTAATTAAAAAATGATGTTAATTTTGATAACGGCTTTTACTGGTTGTTGGCGTGAGGAATTGCCTCGTAGATGGATTGCATTGCGCAGATGATTTTCTCATCACAGAAAAACAACACGCCGATGGATCATCAAGCTTACGTTCAGTGCTTAGCAGAACAATTTGAAGAGATTATCAATGTCGATTGAAATTCACATTGAAAAACATCTGAACCAGCAAGTCGTCAACAAGCAATCCGTAGGTACTGGCTTATTTGAAGCGTACAAAGTTCAATTGAATAATGGTCAAAGTGTTTTTATCAAACACCAATCTGATGATAACCAACGGTTGGTCCATGAAGGTGAAGAGCTTATCTTACTAGGAAAAACTATCCACACGCCCAAGGTTCTGGGCAGTTGTAAACACTGCCTAATCCTTGAATGGATTGAAACTTCACACAATCTAAATGTACAATCACAAATGGGTATTGAACTTGCCGAGCTTCATCAAAACACCTGTGATTATTTTGGCTTTGGTTTTGATAACAAAATTGGCCAAACACCGCAGCTTAATGCCGTTGGTAAAAATATTACGGACTGGGGTGAGTTCTACTGGAAATACAGACTGCTTTTTCAAATTGAACTAGGCTTTAAGAACAACTTACTCAAAAAAGACGAATACCAACGGTTACTTACAATAGAGAATGCTCTACCAAATCTATTAGAGAGTGACATTCAACCAGTATTATTACATGGAGACTTATGGTCTGGCAATGTTTTAAGTGGGAAGAATAACCCTTATTTTATCGATACGGCCAGCTATTATGGGCATCGAGAAATCGATTTTGCATTAACGCTTATGTTTGGCGGGTTTTCAAATGATTTTTACAACAGCTATAACGAATCTTTTCCACTTGATGACGGCTTTAATCAGAGAAAGCCGTTATACATGCTTTATCATTATCTTAATCATCTGAATATTTTTGGCAGTGGCTATCATGCTAAGGTCATGCACTGCGCGCAACAATTATTAAGTTAGGCATTCCAGTTAACGAAGTTTTCCAATAATTGCAATCCATCGTGTTGTGATTTTTCAGGATGAAACTGCACAGCGAATAGATTGTCCTTTGCAATCGCACAAGTAAAGTCAATACCGTAATCGGTTGATCCAGCAATAACAGCATGGTCAGCCTCTTTCACGTAATAACTGTGTACGCTATAAAAACGCGAGTTATCTTTTATGTTATGCCACAACGGATGATCTTGAGTTTGTTTGACGCTATTCCAACCCATGTGTGGGATTTTTAAATCATTTTTAGGGAATCTAACCACATCACCAGAAACAATTGACAACCCTTTAGTGCCACCGTTTTCTTCACTGTGATCAAACAGCAATTGCAGTCCCAAGCAAATACCTAAAAAAGGTTTTTCATGCTCACAGCGCTTAATTATATCAACCAAATTATGCTCATTAAGTGCCTGCATGCAAGCACCCATTGCCCCCTGACCAGGAAATACAATGCGATCAGCACTATCAATTATCTTGGCATCATCCGTTAAAATTACACGATCATTAGGTGCAACATGCTCGAGCGCTTTTTGCACTGAACGTACGTTGCCCATGCCATAATTGACAATTGCAATGGTTTGACTCATTGATTCTTAAAGCGAACCCTTGGTGGATGGAATGACACCCGCTTGGCGCTCATCAGGCGTTATCGCCATACGTAGNGCNCTACCNAAAGCTTTAAAAACNGTTTCCGCTTGGTGATGNGCATTAACACCTTTAATGTTGTCAATGTGNAGAGTAATCAAAGCATGATTCACAAAGCCTTGAAAAAATTCAGAAATNAAATCAACATCAAAAGTACCGATCATCGCACGAGTAAAACTCACGTTCAGCTCCAAACCAGGACGACCAGACAAGTCTAGCACTACACGAGACAGCGCCTCGTCTAATGGCACGTACGAATACCCATAACGGGTAAATCCTTNTTTATCGCCCACTGCTTGATTAAAGGCCTGCCCTAAAGTAATGCCAATATCTTCAACACTGTGGTGATCATCAATTTGCGTATCGCCATCACATTTAATGGTGATGTCCATTAAGCCATGACGTGCTACCTGATCGAGCATGTGGTCTAAAAATGGCACACCGGTGTCGATGTTTGCCTGGCCAGTGCCGTACAAATTTAGCTCAACGCCAATGTCCGTTTCGTTGGTTTTTCTTGATACTTTTATCATTTATAAATATTCTTCAATTAAAATTTCTGCAATCTGAATGCTATTCAAAGCTGCTCCTTTACGAATATTATCAGAAACTACCCATAAGTTTAGACCTTTCTCATGAGATATATCCTCACGAATGCGACTCACAAAAGTATCATCGTGATTGGTCGCCTCAACAAATGGGGTGGCGTAACCACCATCTTCACGCTTATCCAGAACCGTTACACCGTTCGCTTTGGACAAAACTTCTACGGCTTCAGCTGCTGTGATTTTAGTTTTAGTTTCAATGTTAATCGCTTCAGAATGGCCGTAAATCACTGGCACACGTACTGCGGTTGGATTAACCAAAATATTGTCATCCTCAAAAATCTTTTGAGTTTCCCAGACCATTTTCATCTCTTCTTTGGTATAACCATTGTCTTGGAATACATCGATGTGCGGAATCACATTAAAAGCAATTTGTTTTGGATAAACCTCAACATCAACCTCGGTATTACCGCCCAATAGTTTTGTTGTTTGCTCAATGAGTTCAGAAATAGCTTCTTTTCCAGAACCAGAAACGGCTTGATAAGTGGCAACGTTAATGCGCTCAATACCGACCGCATCATAAATTGGCTTAAGTGCCACCAACATCTGAATGGTGGAACAATTCGGATTAGCAATGATATTGCGCTTAGTGTAACCAGAAATCGCATGTGGATTCACCTCTGGTACCACCAATGGAATGTCTTCATCACGGCGAAAATGTGCGGTATTGTCAATTACCACACAACCGGCTTCAGCCGCAATTGGTGCGTATTTTTCAGAAATATTACCACCGGCCGAGAACAAGCCGATTTGTGCTTGAGAAAAATCAAACGTGTCTAAATCTTGCACTGTCCAGCTTTTTCCCTGACAGAATACTTTCTTCCCAGCTGAATTTGCACTGGCTAAAGGATATAGATTATCAATTGGGAAATTACGCTGCTCTAAAATCGAAAGAATGGTTTCGCCCACAGCGCCTGTTGCGCCAACAACAGCAACATTGTATTTCTTGCTCATAACTGTAAAAATTGGAAATTATAAAATCACGTCCATTATACTTGATTGTCAATGTCGATAAATTGATGCTTAAGATCGAATTTCTGNCTCAAATGCTGGCACAATGCTTGCACACCATAACGTTCGGTTGCATGATGCCCCGCTGAAATAAAGGCAATGTTGTTCTCTTTAGCAATGGCTGGAATTTGCTCTGACACTTCACCGGTAATAAAACAATCAGCACCTACTTCAATCGCATGCTCAATATAACTCTGAGCGCCACCACTGCACCAAGCGATCTTTTTAATCACTTTCTCGCCATCGCCAAACACTAAAGGTGTACGTTCCGTTATGTTCTTTATCGCCTGCTCAACACCTGAAAGTTTTGAATNAACCTCGCCCTGCCATACTAGAGTATCGCCAATCGGCATTGGATTAGCAATGTTAAGTCGCATGGCTAATTGAATGTTATTGCCAACAATAGAATGTGCATCAAGCGGTAAATGGTAAGCAAATAAATTAACATCATTGTCCAATAGTGCTTTAATACGATTTTTCTTAAAACCGGTGATACTCGTACGCTCATTTTTCCAGAAGAAGCCATGGTGTACAAACAGTGCGTCAGCTTTTTCATCAATCGCACGCTCAATCAAATCCAAATTGGCACTCACACCAGAAATTATCTTTGAAATTTCTTTACGTCCTTCAATTTGCAACCCATTGGGGCAATAATCATCAAACTTATCTTTGCTGAGATAATCGTCGCAATATTCGGCTAAAGCCTTATTGTCAATCATAATATTCTTTCACAATATTAATAAATAAATTATTTTCTTCAGCAGTACCTACGGTAACACGCAAACAGTCGGTTAGCCTCGGAGCTGATGATAAGTTTTTAATCAGCACTTCCTTAGTCTTTAATGCTTCAAACAAATCATTTGCACCAGGTGCTTTAAACAAAATAAAGTTTGCCTGAGAAGGATAAACCGTGAGCTGTTTAATGCCCTCTAGTGCTAGCGATAAATTAGAACGCTCGGTAATAATGGTTTGAGCATTTTTATCAATTTCATCTTTTTGTTGCAAAAGAAACTCAGCACTCACTTGGGTCAAGGTATTAATGTTATACGGTAAGCGTAATTTATCCAACTCTACTACGGTATCTTGTGCGCCGATTAACAAGCCCAAACGCAAACCGGCAAAACCAATTTTAGACACGGTCCTTAAGAGTACCAGATTTGGATATTGAGCGATGTCGTTTAAAAAACTATCGCCAGCATAGGCATAGTAAGCCTCATCCAACACCACTAAAGCATCACTTGCAGTGATGATACTAATAATGGAATCTCGATCAAAAGTGTTACCTGTTGGGTTGTTAGGATAAGCAATAAAAATTAATTTTGGCTTATATTTCTTAACAGCTGACAGTATTGCTGACAAATCAATTTCAAAATTTTCATCAAGCTCGACTCCTTGATAATTAAGTCGTGTGAATTTTGCAATCATGGCGTACATCACAAAACTTGGCTCAATGCTCAAGATCGTATCGTTCGCATCACACGCTAAAGCCAGCATCTGAATCAACTCATCTGAACCATTGCCCAAAAGAACGCCAAATTCAGCAGGAATGCCCATTAATTCTCGCAAGGTTTGTTGCAAACTACTCGCACTTGGATTAGGGTAACGATTCAGTTCTACATCGGCCAAATAAGCCAAATATTGACCTGTCAACTCATCGGATAGAGGAAATGGGCTTTCCATCGCATCAAGCTTTACCATGTTTTTTGATTTTGGCACATGATAAGCATTAATTGCTTGAATATCAGATCGTAACCAATTGTTAATAAAACTCATGTCAAATTGTATTTACGGCTTTTGCCTATTAGGATGATGTTGCATTTTACCTATACTCTTTGCGTTTAACAGGGTTTGGTACGTATAGTCCAATGCACGTTTACAAGCGATTCTGGTTTCAACACCTAGCGCCAATAAACCAGCAATGCTACTGGCAAGTGTACAACCAGAACCATGATAATCGCCAGGAAGCTTAGTATAGGTGTAGCGCTCAAGTAACTCAGCATGATGATACAATCGATGCTCTATTTCATCATCAGATGAATCTGTAGTGGTTAAAAGCACCCACTCACAAGGCAGTGACTCAACGGCCTGTTGCTCGTTTTTATTGGGTGATAAAGCTTGTAACTCATCCACATTAGGAGTTATCACATCCACCAAAGGCAACAGTTTAGTCTTTAAGACTTCAAGCGTTTGAGAGTCTAATAGCTTGTCTTTTGCAGTTGATTTGACAATGGGATCAAGCACAATCGTCACATCATCACATTCGCTCAATAAATTTGTTAAAACCTCTATTTGCTTTTTAGAAGACAACAAACCAATCTTGGCCACTGAAAATGTCACATCAGTTTTTAGATGGTTAAATTGTTCAGCAATAAGCTTACTGTCTACTTCTTGTGTACTTTTAACCGACTCTGTATTTTGAACAGTGAGCGTAGTGATGATCGGTAATGGTGTTACCCCAAATTGATTGATGGTTTCAATATCAGCAACAATGCCCGCTCCACCGCAAGGATCAAGCCCCGATAAAACTAAAACACTGTCCGACACGTTGAATTATTGAGCTTCTTTTTGAATGAGATAATCAAGCACTTGAAATAATCGTTCTTCGCCACCGGCACGTTTAGAATCTACCCAGTATTTACCATTCACCACAAAAGTAGGTACGCCAGTAACTTTGTATTTAATCGTGTTACTTTTTGATTTATTGAGTTTAATACGCACTGAAAACGACTTAAATGCATTATTAGCACGTTTTCTATCAACATCATGATCGGCCATCCAATCAACAAAATCTTCTTGATCGATCAATGGAGTCTTGTGCAAATGAATGGCATCAAATAACTTACCATGAAGCCTATTGACCTCGTTCAATTGCTCTAATACGTAATAAAAAATAGCGCCATTTTCCCAACGCTCTGAAAAAACAGCGGGCTGACGAATAAACTTAGCCGAACTAGGCAATGTTTTTAACCACCTATCCACCATAGGTTCAAGATTAAAACAATGTGGACAGTGGTACCAAAATAATTCTCGCACTTCAACTTTATCTTCCGTAACAGTTTTAACCGGTTTGTCTAAAACCACATAATCTTCGCCAGCTACAAAACCAGCAAAGGCAAAATTAATGTGTGCGGATAAAAAACAAACGGCTAAAAAGGAGATTAGTTTTTTCATTGATTGTGCATCATAATTTAAGAACTTGATTCACATTATACTGAGTTAATTCGTACTCTTTATTCATTTGAAATCTTTGCCACAGCGCCTGATAAGATTGACCTTCAATCGGATGGATCAGTTCAGAATTCAACTCTGCTAAGGGTGCCAGAACAAAAGCGTATTTTAAAATATCATCCCTAGGTAAATTTGCACTTTCATCTACCATATCGTCATAAAGCACTAAATCAAGATCAATTTCTCTGGAAGAAAACTTAGGCTGAGTACGGTCTCTGCCTTGTTTTTGTTCAATATCTCGCAAAACCTTTAAGGTTTCTTTAATGGGCAGGTGTGTGTGTGCATTCACGCCCACGTTATAAAAATCATCCCCCTCAAAACCTTCGGCAGGACTTTCAAAAACCGATGAAATCTTTAAATCGGTAAACGCTAACTCTAAAGCTTGAATCGCTGCCGACATATTTTTCCTACGGTTTTGATTAGAACCGATGTTAATGTGAACATTAGCCATTGTTCGATCTTTCGATGATAACACCAACTCCTTGCGCACCGGTTACTGCCTCACCTTTATTGAGCGTAAGTTTGACTTTTTCCACGCCAAATTCATTAAGAATAATTTCAGTAATTCTCTCAGCCAAAGTTTCCACCAATTGAAATTCACTGGTGTTAACAAATTCAATCAAGCGTTTGGACACAGACTTGTAATCCAGCGTTTGATCAATGTGATCAGTTTCGCTAGCAGCCTTAATGTCAGCAGACATTTCTATGTCTAATACAATGTCTTGGCGAATCTCCCGCTCCCAATCGTAAATACCGATCACGGTGTCAATTTTTAAACCTTGTATAAATACAATATCCATGCTTAAATTAAAAGTTGAAAATTCAAAGTTGAAATTATATGTTACCAACACTCATTATTTGCGCTTATCTTATTGGATCTATTTCAGCAGCAATCATTGTTTGTAAAATTCTAAACTTGCCAGATCCTAGAACACAAGGATCTAACAATCCAGGTGCTACTAACGTACTACGTATTGGTGGCAAAAAAGCAGCGGCCATTGTGCTGATTGCTGATGGTCTTAAAGGTGTCGCTCCTGTGCTCGTTGCAAATTATCTTGGGTTTAGCTTATTAGATGTATCTCTCGTTGCTTTAGCGGCATTTTTAGGTCATGTGTACCCTGTTTTTTTTGGCTTTAAGGGTGGCAAAGGCGTGGCAACTTTCTTAGGTTCGTTGTTTGCATTGAATTATTTAGCTGGACTCGGTTTTGCACTTACCTGGGTTTTTGTAGCAAAAGTGTTAAAAATTTCATCACTATCAGCGTTAATTGCCACACTGCTTGCGCCACTTTATTTTTATTTAATCACGAACGAACTTGAAGCAACCTATGTGATTGGTATTATTTGCCTTTGGATTTTCTACACTCACAGAAGCAACATTCAAAGAATGCTCTCGGGCGAAGAAGGCAAAATCAAGTCTTAATATTAACGCCTTTTTTTAGTAAATAGACAGACACCATCGCTAGCACAATAATAATAATAAGAAGTATCGACATTGAAGTCCAGAAATCAGAAGTGCCCACACCTAAAAATCCTAATCTAAAGCTATCCACCATGTAATAAATGGGATTGAATTTGCTTGCGTCCTGCCAAAACTGTGGCAATATTTCAATACTGTAGAACATGCCGCCTAAATAGGTCATTGGCATTAAGATAAAAGTTGGAACAATCGTAATATCATCAAACGACTGCGCAAATACCGCATTAATAAATCCAGCCAGAGAAAATAAAACAGCGGTTAGTAAGAAAGTAACGATGGTAATGAGTAAATTATCAATTTCAAAATCCACAAAAAACGACACGGCGATAAACACACCCAAGCCCACCACGAATCCGCGTGCTACGCCACCTGAAATATAACCCAACAGGATTACCCAATAAGGCACAGGGGAAACCAGCAATTCTTCAATACTGTGATTAAATTTTGCCAAGAAAAACGAAGAGACTGTGTTGGCGTACGAGTTCTGAATCACGGTCATGAGGATAATCCCAGGGATAATGTAGTGCATGTAATCAATCCCTTGCATATCGCCGATACGCTGTCCCATCAAGCCACCAAAAATCAATAAATAAAGTGAAGTGGTAATAATTGGCGGGAAAATGGTTTGCACCCAAATTCGAGAGAACCTTAGAATCTCTTTAATAACAATGGTTTTATAAGCAATCCACATATTATGATTTCTTTTTAGTTAGGCATAAAAATAAAGTTTCCAGTCGATTTTGTGCACTACGAACGTGTTCAATACTAACACCTTGCTTAGCTAATGTTTGTAGCACATCGGTAATGTTTGATTTTGATTCAATTACCACTTGTAACGAATAATTATCGAGCCTTTCATAACTAAAATTATTAGACACAATGTCTTTTGGTAATGGCTCTAAACTTTCTAAAATCAACACTTGTTGGTCAACTTTAGATAATAATTTTTTCATGCTGGTTTGCTCAATCACCAAGCCGTCATCTAAAATGGCAATGTTACGACACAACAACTCAGCCTCCTCAAGGTAATGAGTGGTGAGGATAATGGTCATACCCTGCGCGTTAAGTTCTTTAAGATACGACCACATAGAGCGACGTATTTCTACATCAACGCCAGCAGTCGGTTCATCCAATATCAGTATCTTGGGCTGATGAATAAGCGCCCTTGCTAACATCAGCCGACGCTTCATGCCCCCCGATAATGACTTAGCCATATCGAAACGCTTACCCCACAGTTGCATTTTTATTAACAATACTTTAGCTTGATCCCTTGCATCAGAACGTGTAATTCCGTGATAACCAGCTTGATTGATTAAAATCTCTTCAATCGGCTCAAAAGGGTTGAAATTGAATTCTTGTGGCATAAGACCTATCAATCTCTTTATTTCATTAGCATGTGTGTCTTGATTAAGCCCAAGCACTTCAACATCGCCCGAAGTTTTATTAAGCAACCCACAAATAATACCAATAGCCGTAGTCTTGCCAGCGCCATTACTGCCCAACAAAGCAAAAAAATCACCCTGCTCAACATAAAGGTCAATACCTTTTAAGGCTTCTAATTGATTGGCGTAAGTTTTTTTCAAACTCTGAATTGACAGCGCAACTGGCATATAAATTACATCCTCAAAAAATATAGTGGTACGCAAGCTTAAACTTGCAACTTGTATTATAAGAGCCATTAAGGTGAATATTTTTAAACATTCATCACCTTTTATTAACTAATTTTGCGATAATTATCAACTTTACATTGTAATGAAATCCGCGTTATGTCTAGCATTAAAAACATAGAACTACCTGATATTGGTGATTTTGACGAAGTTGAAGTTATTGAGATTTTAGTGAGTGTTGGCGACAAGATAGAAGTTGATGACAGCATAATCACACTAGAAAGTGACAAAGCTTCGATGGAAATCCCTACCCCATCTGCTGGCATTGTGAGCAGTATTAATGTCAATATTGGTGACAAAATTAAACAAGGCGATGTGGTTTTGGGCATAGAATCTGATCAAGCCGGTGATGAAAAAACTGAAAAAACTGAAAATAAATCCAGTGAATCTGAATCAAAAATAGTGCCTGTTGTTGTTCCGGATATTGGCGATTTTGATGCCGTCGAAGTGATTGAAATTTTAGTCAACGTAGGCGATGAACTGAACGAAGAAGATAGCATAATCACATTAGAAAGTGACAAAGCTTCGATGGAGATTCCAACACCCGTTGCTGGCAAAGTCAGCAGTTTAAAAGTAAGCTTGGGTGACAAGTTGAATTTGGGCGATCTGATCCTTGAACTGGAAAGTGCTGGCGGTGCAAATACCACTTCTGAATCAGTAGAGCCTGCAGAGAGAACACCGGCCAAACAAGCCTCTGTTGCCACACCAGCTGCATCACCCAGTACAAATGAATCAACGTCTAAAACACCGAAAGGGGATTCTCATGCGTCGCCTTCGATTCGTAAACTGGCAAGAGAGTTAGGGGTTGATTTATCAAAAGTGTCCGGCACGGGACAAAAAAATCGCGTCTTAGATGGAGACATCAAGGGCTACGTTAAGCAAATTATAACTTCAGGTGGTTCGGGTAGTGCCATTCCTAAAGTTCCGGTTATTGATTTTTCTAAGTTTGGTGAGACTGAAATTCAGCCATTATCCAGAATCAATAAACTCTCAGGCAAACACTTAACGGCTTGTTGGTTGAATATCCCACACGTAACTCAATTTGACGAAGTCAACATTGATCAAATGGAAGCCTTTAGACAAGAACAAAAAGCCAAAGGGGTAAAACTAACACCGCTGGTGTTTATTATGAAAGCCGTGATTCAAGCACTGAAACAGCACCCACGCTTTAATTCTTCATTGGATGAATCGGGTGAAAACTTAATCATTAAAAAATATTTCAACCTTGGCATTGCTATGGATACACCAAATGGCTTGGTTGTACCAGTGATTCGTGATGTTGATCAAAAATCATTAACTGACCTTGCAACAGAACTGGCCGAAACATCAGCCAATGCGCGTGAAGGCAAACTTAAACCAGGCGATATGCAAGGTGCTGGATTTACCATTTCAAGCTTAGGTGGTATTGGTGGTACTCAATTTACCCCAATTGTTAATGCACCAGAAGTGGCTATTCTAGGCGTGTCTCGTTCACAGACCAAGCCAGTCTGGGATGGTAAAAATTTCGTACCAACACTGGTGCTACCACTAGCACTGTCTTACGATCATCGAGTAATTGATGGCGCACAAGGCGGACGATTTATGGCCAATCTTAATTCAATTCTACAAGACATTAGAGAGATATTATTATGATTAAAACCCAAGTAGTGGTCATCGGCTCTGGCCCTGGTGGCTATACAGCTGCCTTTCGTGCGGCTGATCTGGGCAAAGAAGTCGTATTAATTGAACGTTATGACGATCTTGGTGGTGTTTGTCTTAACGTCGGCTGTATTCCTTCCAAGGCACTCTTACACACAGCAGAAATTATCAATGAAGCCTCTGATGCGCAACATCTTGGTGTAACTTTTGGAGAGCCTAATATCGATGTGGATGGAGTAAGGTCCAATAAAGAAAACATTGTGACTAAACTAACCGGTGGCATTAAAGCGCTGGCAAAAGCCAGAAAAGTACAAGTAATCACTGGCTATGGTAAGTTTGTCTCAGCCAACCAAATCGCAATTAGCGACTCAGATGAAGTAATTGAATTTGAGCAATGTATTATTGCAGCTGGCTCAAGAGTAACCAAAATTCCAGCCTTTCCTTTTGACGATGATCGGGTCATGGACTCTACTGATGCACTGGAATTAAAAGACGTACCAAAACGCTTACTGATTGTTGGTGGTGGTATTATTGGTCTAGAGATGGCGACCGTTTACGATGCACTTGGCAGTGAAATTACAGTGGTTGAATTGGCCGATCAACTGATTGCCAGTGCTGATAAAGACATTGTTAACCCACTGTTTAAACGTATTAAAAAGCAATATAAGAATATTTATCTCAACACTAAAGTTGCCAAAATGGAAGCCACCGATGCTGGCATCAAGGTTGATTTTGAGGGAAAAAATGCGCCTGAAACTGACACTTTTGATAAAGTTTTGGTTTCCATTGGTCGTTCACCTAATGGTCAATTGGTTGATGCTGATAAGGCTGGTGTGGAAATAAATGAATGGGGCTTTATCCCAGTTGATAAACAAATGCGCACCAACATTAATCATATTTTTGCCATTGGTGATATCGTTGGCCAACCGATGCTGGCACACAAGGCAGTACACGAAGCTAAAGTAGCTGCTGAAGTTATCTGTGGACACAAATCTGGCTTTGATGCTCTCACCATTCCATCCGTAGCCTACACCGATCCTGAAATTGCTTGGACAGGTAAAACTGAAAAAGAACTCAAAGAAGAAGGTGCTAACTATGAAAAAGGTGTATTCCCTTGGGCGGCATCAGGGCGTAGCTTAAGCATTGGCAGATCAGAAGGTGTGACCAAAGGATTGTTTGACGCAAAAACCGGTAGAATTTTAGGCATGGGAATTTGTGGAACGAACGCAGGAGAGCTTATCGCTGAAGCCACATTAGCCATTGAAATGGGTTGCGATATGGCTGATATTGCTCTTACTATTCACGCCCACCCAACTTTAAGTGAAACCACTGCATTTGCTGCTGAAATGGCTGAAGGCACGATTACTGATTTATTACCGCCAAAAAAGAAAAGATAAGGAACCAAAATAAAAATGGATATTACGCAAGCAAGAAAGAATACAATTGATCAACAAATTCGTCCTTGGGGTGGTTTGAATTACATTGCTAATAACGCTCTTAGGAACATTCCAAGAGAAGATTTTGTACCTGAAAAATATAAAAATCTAGCTTTTGCTGATATTGAAATCCCCCTGAGTAATCGAGCTAAAATGCTTTCACCAAAAATAGAAGGTAGACTGTTAGACGCGCTTAATATCCAAAAAGATGAGAATGTATTAGAGGTAGGAACGGGCAGTGGCTATTTAACAGCCGTGATCTCAAAACTGTGCAAATCCATCACCAGCATTGAAATTGATGAAGACCTTAGCGTCAGTGCCCAAGAAAAACTTAATTCACTAAACATTAACAATACTCAATTAGAAGTGGGCGATGCATCAAAAGGTTGGAGCTCTAATGATTTTTTCGATGTGGTTGTGGTTAGTAGTGCTGTACCAAAAATCACGGGTCGCTATTTTCACTTGCTTAACGTAGGTGGTCGAATCTTTGTGGTTGAAGGAAAAGGCAAAAACATGAGTGCGAAACTCATCACCCGTCTCAGTGAGCACAAATGGGAAACCAAATCACTGTTTGAAACTCGCCTTGACACTATGCAAGGGTTAGAATCCAATGCTAGTTTTGAATTTTAAATAAACGCATGAACAGTTTTTACAATTTAGTACTAAAAAAATCCGCATTAGGGCTCACTTTACTGGTTATTATTGCTGGTTTTTTCATTGCCCAAATTCCCGATTTTCAACTCGATGCCTCTTCAGACTCATTGGTATTAGAAGGCGATACCAATCTGCGCTATTATCAAAGCATTAAAAAAGATTACGGCTCTGATGATTCTTTAGTAATCAGCTATCAAGTTCAAGGTAATTTACTGAATCCGGAACAACTTTCTCACCTAAAAAACTTAAGAAAAGATCTGAGAAAAATTGATCAGGTTAAATCAGTCACCACAATTCTAGATGTACCTTTGTTTCGATCGCCACCGCTTTCTTTGGTGGATTTAGCCGATGAGAATATTAACATTGACAACGGCAATGCCAATCTAGCTCTTGCCAGTAAAGAGTTCAAAACCTCGCCTTTGTACGCCAATAATTTAGTCAGTAGTGACGGTAAAACCACCGCTATTTTAGTGTCTCTGAAAAGCAACAAAAGATTTGACGAGCTTCGTCAACAACGCGACAAAATGCGCCCTCTAAGAGCCAGTAATCAACTTTCAAAAAATGATTTAACCAAACTTAAAAGCATTGAAAAGCAGGTTTTAAAAAACGCCACCACACAAAGCGATCAACAAGCACAAACCATTGCTAAAATTCGTTCTACCATTGACCAATATCGTGACAAAGCAAGCCTATTCTTAGGTGGACTACCAATGATTACCACCGATATCGTTGCTTACATTGGCAGTGATTTAATCATTTTCAGTTTGGCCGTTATCGGATTAATGACACTTATTCTTGCTGTTATTTTTAAAGGGGTTCGCTGGGTATTAATGCCAATTGGAATCAGCATTACCGGCGCTCTAATCATGACTGGAATCTTAGCATTTTTAGGTTGGAAGGTCACGGTCATCTCTTCTAATTTCTTTTCGTTACTGTTGGTAATGACCTTATCGGTCACCATTCATTTGGTAGTACGCTATCGAGAATTAGCACAAGATAATCCAGAGCTGGACGCACAACAACTGATTAAAAAAACGTTGGAGCAAATGTTCAAACCTTGTTTGTTTACCACGCTCACTACATTTGCTGCTTTCGGATCACTTCTCATTAGTGGTATTCGCCCCGTTATTGATTTTGGCTGGATGATGTCCATCGGTGTCACCATCGCACTGGTTCTATCGTTTTTAGCTTTTCCTATGATAATGAGCTTAATGCCAAAGGCAAAAATTCAAAAACACAAAACAGAATTGAGCGTTACCCATGGCTTGGCTAAATTTACTGAAAAGTTTGGCAATCATCTTTTAGTAGTACTGGTGTTATTTATTGGTGCCGCAGGGTTTGGCATTAACAAGCTTAGTGTTGAGAATCGTTTTATTGATTACTTTAAAGAAAGCACTGAAATCAATCAAGGACTAACACTGATTGATAAAAAACTCGGTGGCACCATTCCGCTTGAGATCATTTTTGATGACTTGGCAGAAGACTACTGGTTTGATGAAGACTTACGCGCAGACATACACACAGTTCATCAATATCTAGATGGCTTAGATGAAACAGGGAAAGTGCTTTCCATTGACACTTTAATGCAGATCCTCACGCAAGCAAATGATAATCAAGCTCTGAATGGGTTTTTCTTAAACATCGTTAGAGGACAAATACCAGAAAGTGCCAAAAAACACGTGTTGTACCCGTACCTGTCTGAAGATAACGGTCAGCTACGCATGGTGATTCGTATTCGCGAAACCAATAAAGAACTCAAACGTGGTGAGTTGATTGACAAAATCGAGACTTACATAGAAAAAGATTTAGGCTTTAGAAAAGGCAGTTTTCACCTAACTGGCATGCTGGTGCTGTACAACAACATGCTACAAAGCCTATTCGATTCTCAAGTTAAAACCATTGCTGTGGTTTTTTCCATGATTTTTGTGATGTTTTTATTCGTGTTTAAATCCATTGCCCTNTCCATTCTTGCACTGATCCCTAACACACTGCCATCCATGTTTATTCTTGGCATTATGGGNTTGTTGAACATNCCNCTAGACCTAATGACNATTACCATTTCTGCAATTGCTATTGGTATTGGCGTGGATAACGCCATTCATTACATTCATCGCTTTAGCGCAGAATTCCAAAAAGATGGCGACTACTTAGCCACCATGTATCGTTCCCATGCTAGTATTGGTTTGGCCATGTTCTACACCTCCATCACAGTCACATTAGGATTTTTAATTTTNGCATTGTCTAACTTTATACCCAGCATCTATTTTGGCGTGTTTACTGCTATTGCCATGCTCAGTGCTCTACTGGCCAATCTGACTTTGTTGCCAAAATTAATACTGATGGTGAAGCCAAAAATCAAAAAAGCTTAGTCGTTTTATCCATGTCAAAACAGCACCAATTTGATGTTCTTATTATTGGCACTGGTAGTGCTGGGCTAATGAGTGCCTTACAATTATCCGATGATTTATCCATTGCACTGATTGCCAAAGACAAAATTCTCGAAGGCAGTTCCTACTACGCTCAAGGTGGCATATCAGCCGTATTAGATACCGACGACAACTTTGACGCACACATCAAAGATACACTCGAAACGGCTGCCGGCTTGGGAGATGAATCAGCCGTCCGATTTATGGTTGAGCAGGCACCCGATGCGATCGCCTCTTTAGAAGAATCAGGTGTTCATTTCACGCGTAAAGCTGATCAGTATCACCTTACTACCGAAGGTGGACACAGTGCTAGACGTGTAGCACACGTTGCTGATAAAACCGGAGAATCCATCCAAACCAATTTATTGAGCAATGTTAAAAATAAAAAAAACATCACTTTATTTGAAAGCCACATTGCCATCGATTTACTCACTAAAAACTCAAATTGTTACGGTGCTTATATTTTGAATAAAAGCACAAATACAGTAGAAAGTTTCATTACTCATAAAACCATCATTGCCACTGGCGGCGCATCTAAAGCCTATTTATATACTTCAAACCCAGACACTTCGACGGGTGACGGCATAGCCATGGCTTATAGGTCTGGGTGCGATATTGTTAATATGGAATTTACTCAATTCCACCCCACTTGCCTGTATCACCCACATGCCAAATCTTTCTTAATTTCCGAAGCGTTGCGTGGCGAAGGTGGCAAACTCATACTACCAAACGGCGATGCATTCATGCGCAAATACGATGATCGAGCCGAACTTGCACCTCGAGACGTTGTTGCTAGAGCCATTGACTTTGAGATGAAAACCAACGGCTTTGACTGTGTTTATCTTGACATCTCTTTTAAGGACAAATCATGG
>JGI26239J51126_1000623_pt1 | contig 18502 bp, 18 predicted proteins | sample SaaInlV_130m_DNA_3_FD_51126 | JGI IMG/M metagenome (IMG submission 51126)
CCGAACTCAGAAGTGAAACCACTTAGCGCCGATGGTAGTGTGGGGTCTCCCCATGTGAGAGTAGGACATTGCTAGGCTTTTATTCAAAATACCCCGACCTTTCTTAAGGCGGGGTATTTTTTTATCTAGCTATATTCTAGTAAAATAAATCAAGTTGAAGATAAAAAGAGCTATCAATAAATTATGACTATTAATGCAAATATAATGAATATTGTAGACGGAATTGATGTGATTGATTCTGGCTACTATAGCAAAGATTTTGCAGCGATATATCTTCTAAGACAAAATGACAAGGTTGCCATTATTGAAACTGGCAGTAATTATAGTGTCCCTCTCGTTGAAGAGGCCCTTGCTCGTAAAGGCTCAAGTTTTTCAGAGGTATCCTACATTATTCCGACACATGTCCATCTTGATCATGCAGGAGGGGCTGGCGCACTCATGAAGCAATGTCAAAATGCAAGTTTGGTGGTCCATCCAAGGGGTTCTCGCCATATGATTGACCCCAATAAACTTGTTGCTGGCGCAAAGGCGGTTTATGGAGAAGAAAAATTTAAAGAATATTACGGTGAAATCATTCCAATAGATGCCAATAGTGTGATTGAGGCGGAAGATAACTTTGTTTTAGAGTTTGATGGAAGAGAGCTCAGGTTTATTGACACTCCAGGACACGCAAGACATCATTTCTGTGTTTGGGACAAGGCAACAAAGTCTATGTTTACTGGTGATACCTTTGGAGTCTCCTATCGCGACCTTGATAGTGACGGCCAAATATATATTTTGCCAAGTACAAGCCCTGTTCAGTTTGATCCAAAGGCTCTCATTCAAAGCATCAATCGAATTATGGAGTTTGATCCAGAACGGGTCTGCTTAACTCACTTTGCAGCCATCAAACCAACCCAAGGAGTGGTAAGGCAGTTAACGGAGAGTATCCACTTTGTAAGTGACTTAGCAATAAAGTATGCAGACAAAAAGGATGCAGAATCCATCATTTATAAAAAAATGATGGACTATTTTCTAAAAGGACTTAATGAGATTGGGGTGAGTGATAAAAATTTTGTAGAAGAGAGGTTAAGTCTCGACGTTAAAATTAATACTCAAGGCCTAATTTACTGGCAAAAAAATAGTTGAAANTAATTCTTGAATTAAATCTTTTAAGGANNAAATAGATATAATATAAGCCGGTACTCCAAACTTTATTATGAAGAATCTATTACTGTATCTCAATAAGTATTTTGCAAAGGTGCCTTCGCAGCTTATCCCTTATCGTAATGCCGTTCTAATAGTTGCATTAATGTCAACTATTTTCATGGGTTATGGCGCTTCACGTTTTGTGTTAGATACTTCTTTTGATGTGTGGTTTAGTGAATCTGATCCGGCAATCGAGGCGTTGGATGAATTCCGTGATCAATTTGGTAGTGATGATGGCCTTTTCATTGTTTATGAGGCAAAAGACGGAGATGTCTTTTCAAATAAATCGCTTACTTTAGTCTCGGAGATAACAGAGGTTCTGGATAACTATGAGCAGATCACTACCGATGTTTGGCTGGATCAGTATGGATTAACTCCAGATATTGTTGAATCACTAACTCATATTAAACGTGTTCAGTCCTTATCAAATATTCGAATTCAGAAAAATGAAGATGATGTTTTAAGTTCTCCTCGTTTAGTTCCTAAAAAAATCCCAAGTGACACTAATAAGTTGAGTGCAATCGGCTCCGAGGCAGATGATCAGCCAAGTCTTGAGCTGTTTATGTTTTCAAAAGATCACCGATATGGTGCAATCTCAATCAAAACTGATTTTGGCGCTATTCCAGTAGTTCAAGAGCAAGAGGATGACTTCTCTCTTCTTTCTGATGATGACTGGAGTGATGATTTTGATTCAAGCATAGATGATAGCGCTGTAATACAAAAAATTGAATATCAGTCCGATGAGCCAGCGCTTTATCTGCCATTTATGAAGGCAATTACCGCGATAATTGAACAGCCAAAAATGACTGAGCAATTTAATTTTTATCCAATTGGAAACTCCGCAATGATTGCCTTGGCTATGGATACTATGATTCAGGCTGCATTTCTATTAGTAGGGATGGTAGTAATTATTAACCTCCTTCTTTGGACATTGTTTCGATCAGCGAGCGCTGTTGTGCTACCCCAGCTTGCAATAGGACTTAGTATATTGTTTGTGATTGGAGGACTGAGTTGGTTAAATTTGGCATCGACAACATTGATTGCTCTAACAGTAATGCTTGTTATCGCAGTAGGCGTAGCAGACTGTGTCCATGTCATGAGCTCCTACTTATTTTTTAGGCGAGATGGAAAAGAGCATGAGGAAGCGCTATCAAAAGCTTATGGCAAGACTGGAGTCCCTATACTCCTAACAACCATTACAACGATGGCAGGTATGTCTTCATTGGCTGTAACGGGGATGCCTATGTTTGTTCAATTTGGTTTCTCATCTGCAGCAGGCGTTTTTTTTGCTTTCCTATACACAATCTATTTATTGCCAGTTTTATTAAATTACTGGCATCCGATGCAAGTCAAAAAAATAAGCCAATCAGATGAAAACAAAAAATCCGGTATTAAGGCTGCAGCATTTTTCATGAAATCTAAAGTATTAAGTGTCTTATGTTTTTTTGCTAAGCCTTTATTAATTGGAGCAAAAAAAATTGGCCTGGCCTGGCTCTTAAGTGCAGACTGGCTTCAGCCATTACTGAATAAGATTCCAGCTTTTGTAGAGCGTTTTAGATATTTGGTCGCTGTTATATTTGTTGGCGGATTTATAGTTTGTTTATATGGTGCAACACAAGTCAAAATCGACTCTAATCTGGTTGAGCTCTATTCAGATGATGTGCCGATTGGCCAGGCATACGACATTGTTGATGAAAATATGATGGGCACTGGAAATATGGTCATAGTCGTTGATACCGCTAGATCAGATGGAATAATGGACCCCGATGTATTGAATTCAATGGATAGACTTCAGAATAAAATTGAAGCAAGCTATAGTGAATATATTATCCGAACAAATTCACTTGCGGACCTTGTCAAAGATACCCATGCAATAATGCAAAGTTCAGAAGATTTTAGAACTATTCCGGATAGTCAGATTGCAGTATCTCAATTGCTTTACCTATTTAATAGTTCTAATCCTGAAGAAAGAAGGGCACTAGTGAGCGATGACTTTAGTAAGAGCCATATTAGTGTCCAGTTAAGGAACGCAGGCTCAAATGAATACAAAGAGTTTTTTGATGAGATTCAGAAAGACATAAATAACGAGTTTAACAAACTANCTGCAAGCTNTCCAGAGCTTAAGGTTCAAATTACTGGATCATTCGCTCTTATGATGAGGCTTGCAGATGATATCAGTAAGAATCAATTCAAGAGCTTGGCAATAGCAGCTATTGTGATTAGCCTACTTTTGATGGTGACACTTGGCTCCTTGCAAGCAGGTGTTATGTCGATTGTTCCAAATCTTATTCCAGCAACATTGGCATTTGGATTGATGGGGCTTCTTGGGATTTCGCTGGACACAGATACGCTAATGATTGCTCCTTTAATTATTGGTATAGCGGTTGACGATACAATTCACTTTATAAGTCATTACAGAATGTCACTTGCACATAATCACAATATGAAGATCGCCTTAGTTGAAACGATTAAAGAAGTTGGTCAGGCAGTTACATTTACAACGCTGATACTGGGTTGTGGATTTTTTATGCTTACTTTTAGTGACTATTTAGGTTTGGCTAAAATTGGTGGTTTTGGCTCTTTGGCAATTTTTGTTGCACTGCTGTGTGACTTATTGTTCTTTCCTGCTCTTATTATGATATTCAAGCCAAAATTTGGACAAAAAGATGTTGAAGACGATTTAAATTTTATAGAGGTTGCAAAATGAAGAAACTAATGACTAATAACTTGAACTCAAAGCTCTTTATAGTTTTAATAAGCTTTTGTATGGCTTTAGTGAGTTCGTATTCCATTGCAGAAACCGATTTAAGCGCCAGAGAAATTATGGAAAGAGTTGATGAAGAGTCTCGAAAATCAACTGACTCTGCCTTTACACGAATGAAGTTGACTACCTGTAAATATGGCAAAAAGGATGGAAAGATTAAGTGTGCTGAGAAGCCACGCATCAAGTTAGTTGAAAATGCACAAATAAATACGGGCGAAGACAACAAAGATACTAAGAGCGTTGCTATCATTCTCGAACCAGCAAGTGAAAAGGGAATTGGTATGCTTTCTTTTAGCTATGATGATAGCGACAGAGATAATGAGACATGGTTATATTTGTCGGCACTAGGGAAGGTTAAAAGGATTAGTGTTAGAAATAGTGATGATGAAGAAACCGAGTCTGCCAGTATTTTCGGAACTGAAATGACTACCGAGGACCAGGAAACTGGAAAACTTGATGACTACACTTATGAACTCTTAGAACAGGGCAAGTTTAGAGGTCGTGAAGTTGCTGTTATTGAGTCAACACCAAAGCCTCATAGACTCAGTAAGAGTAGTTATGGAAAAACTCAAAGTTGGATTGATACTGAAAGGTTCATAAACTTAAAGATTCAGATGTTTGATAAATACAATAATCCAATCAAAAAACTTGAGGTTGGTAAAGTTGAAAAAATTAATGACGTTTGGATAGGTAGAAGTTTGACATTTTTTAATACTGTCAGCAATAGGCTTACAAATATGAAGCTAGAAGCAATCAACTTTGATATGGATATCAAAGAAGACTTTTTAACTCAAAGAGCACTCACTGATCAGGCCTTTAGAGAGAAATACTTAAAAGACTTACGAAAGCAAGCTAAGTAAGAATTAGGATGTTGATAAAATTATTCAATATTAAGTTTATTATAATACTGCTTTGTTTTACCTCTAGCTTAAAACTAAATGCAGACAACTCATTTTTTGATGATGATGTTATTTTTGATGAGTCTGAATCTGAATTTGACGAGTGGTCTGATGATAGTGATATCTTTAGCGATGAGGAGACTAATAATGAGAAACCACTTGCTTGGTTAGATCTTGAGGTTAATCAGAAATGGGGCTTTAACCCTGCTAGTAACTACAGCACCTCTAAAGAAAGAACAGAAATTAGTTTCGGCACTAGTGGGTCTGTTTCAGATTCAGGCTATGGTGAGGTTGAAATAAATGCAACAAAATTTTGGCCAAGTGACAGTAATTATTCAACTGAAAAAAGTGATTTGGAAGTAGAAAAAGCTTTTTTACAGTTTAGTTTTGATGATTGGAGCACTAAGATAGGGCGATATACCATTGGATGGGGTGAGCTTGAAGGTGGTGCACTTGATGTAATAAATCCATCTGGAGGATTAACAGATCCCTCGATGATTCCTCAATGGTTTTTGATTGCCACTCGTTATTTTGATAATAGTGATTTAAGCTTTTTTTACAATACAAATCCTAAGGTATCAAAGAGCACGCTTTTGATACTAAAAAATGGCACCTACGATGAGTTTGGGGTTCGTTATGGAATAAGCTCTGAAGGAAGTGATATGGCTTTTTATGCAGGTCAATTAGTTCCAAACGATGCGCTTAAAAACCTCGATGATGGAGTAGCTTATGCAACGCCATATCAATTATTAGGGTTTGGAATGAACAAAGCATTTGAGGATTATTTACTTAAATTTGATGTCGCTTATAAGCATAATGTGCAGCATAATCGTGCGGATCAATTTATCAAAGTAGATAGGATTGACTGGGACCTAGCCTTTGATATTCAACAAAATGACAGACAATGGTTATTTTCTGTTAACTCTCAGTATCTCTTAGATTATGCCAACGACTATTTGAAACCAACATTACTAGGAAGCGTTAGTGCAAAAAGAAACAATATGAACTATGTTGCAAGCGTGAGTGATAAATTTGGTGATTCTGATTGGAAATGGGGATTATCAAATGTAATCTCCTCAAACAATGACCTTTCACTGAGTTCTGCAACTCTTGATTGGGATATAAATGACCATTGGCTGGCATCATTCAGTGGAACTTATATTAATGCCAAAGATAATCGTGCTTTTGCAGTATTAGACAATTATCAGAGAGTTAATTTAGAAATTAAGTATCAATATTAAGATACAGTGACCTTAAGCTAACTATCAGAGACTGATGCAATACTATAAAGACCTTCTTCAGACCGGTACATAGTATAATTTATGCAAAATAATTTAACTTAATATCATGTTAGAAAGTAAGCTTTTAAGAGGGAATATAGATTTTGTTGTTGAGCAGCTCAAAAGAAGAAATTTTTCTTTTGAAGTTGATGAATTCAATGCACTCGAAGAGCAAAGAAAAATCATTCAAGTTCAAACTCAAGAATTACAAAATTTACGAAACACCAAATCAAAATCTATAGGTCAAGCAAAAGCTAGTGGAGAGAATATTGAGCCCCTTTTAGAGGAAGTATCAGAGCTTGGTGAAAAGCTGGATGATGCAAAAGCTCAATTACATGGCATCCAGTTGGAAATCAGTGAGATAGTTTTATCAATACCAAATATCCCTCATCCTTCAGTGCCAGAGGGCGACTCTGAAGATGACAATGATGAAGTGTTCAGCTGGCCAGAAAAAGGACCAGAAAAATTAGACTTTGAGCCTAAGGATCATGTCGATATTGGTGAGATGCATGGAATAGATTTTGCTGCAGCAGCCAAGATTTCTGGTTCAAGGTTTGTAGTTATTACTGGTAAGCTGGCAAAGCTTCAGCGCGCCCTGACTCAGTTTATGCTGGATCATCACACTGAACAAAATGGATATACGGAGACTTATGCCCCATATCTAGTTAATTCGGATTCCTTGATGGGTACAGGACAATTGCCTAAATTTGAGGCAGATTTATTTAAAACGCATCTCCATGGAGAGGAGGGAGAAGCAAGAGCTTTATATTTGATTCCTACAGCAGAAGTTCCTGTTACAAATATTGTTCGAGACTCGATTTTGAAAGAATCTGACTTGCCAGTTAAGTTTGTTGCTCACACTCCTTGTTTCAGATCTGAGGCTGGCTCCTATGGAAAAGATACAAGAGGATTAATTCGTCAACATCAGTTCGAGAAAGTTGAACTAGTACAAATTTCAAAACCTTCAGAATCATACAAAATTCTTGAAGAGTTAACATCTGACGCAGAAGGCATTTTGCAGATGTTAGAGCTTCCATATCGTAAAGTAGTGCTTTGTACAGGAGACCTTGGTTTTTCANCAGCAAAGACTTATGACNTAGAAGTATGGCTGCCAGGTCAAAATGCATATCGTGAGATTTCTTCTTGCTCTTGTTTCGAGGCCTTCCAAGCGAGACGAATGCAGCTCAGATGGAAAAACCCTGAAACGAATGAATCTGAGTTTTTGCATACACTCAATGGATCTGGTCTTGCAGTTGGTAGGACATTGGTTGCAGTGATTGAAAATTATCAAAATGCTGATGGAAGTATCACAATACCAAAAGTCTTACAGAGCTACATGGGTGGCCTAACTAAGATAAAATAACCCCTTTACAATTTTTGGAGTGAAATATGAATTTACCACCAGAACTCTTTCTGATAGCAATGTTTGTGCTGATGTATTTTTTACTTATCAGACCACAACAAAAAAGAGCTAAAGATCACAAAATCCTGCTTAAAGCCTTGAAAAAAGGTGACGAAGTTGTAACTAATGGCGGTGTCATTGGAAAAATTAGAGCTGTCGATGAATCTTTTGCTGAATTGGAAATTGCCTCAGGTGTTTCAGTTAAAGTTCAAAAGCAAGGCATCAATCAAAAAATGCCTAAAGGTAGTGCCAAGCCTATGACTAAGNCTAGCTCAAAAGCCCAATTAACTGAGAAAAAAGAAAAATAACTATAAATAAGCTTCTATGAATCATTACGCAGGATGGAAAAATGCATTGATTGTATTTTTTCTATTTATTTCAACTCTCTACGCTTTACCTAATATATATGGATCGGACTTAGCGATCCAAATTACAGGTACTGGTGACTATGATGTTCAAGAAAGAGACTTGAAAAGCATTAATGAGACCCTTTCAGAGAATAATATTGACTATAAATCTGCAGCAATTGAAAACAATAATGTTTTAATTAGGTTTAGTGATTCTAAATCTCAACTAACTTCNAAGGCTTTGTTAAGGAACTCATTAAGTAGGAATTATGTTGTTGCCCTAAATCTTGCACCTTCAATTCCGCAATGGCTTTCAAGTTTAGGTGGTAAAGCAATGTCTTTAGGGCTTGATCTTAGAGGCGGTGTTCATTTTCTACTTGAGGTGGATATGCAAGCAGTGACTTCGATGGCTGTTGATCGCTACTATAATGAATTAAGAGCAGCTCTTCGTAAAGATAAACTTTATAAAAAAATTCGCAAGGAGGATGATAATCTTGTTGTTAGTTTTAAAACTAAAGAGCTTAAAAATGAAGCAAAAAAACTTATAAAAAAAGATTTACCTGATTTAATTATTGCTGAAAGTGGNGAACAAGAATTAGAGCTGATTCTTGAAATTTCTTCAAGTGCACAAACAGCTGCTAAAGCTGGAGCACTCCAACAAAATATTACAACACTTCGTAATCGTGTTAATGAGTTAGGGGTTGCTGAGCCAATCATTCAACAACAAGGAGCAGAAAGAATTGTTGTTCAGTTGCCAGGAGTCCAAGANACTGCAAGAGCAAAAGAAATTTTAGGTGCGGTTGCAACAATTGAATTTAGAATGGTTGATGAAAAAAATGATGTACAAACCGCAGTACAGTCTGGAAAAACACCGACAGGTTCAAAGCTCTATAAGTTTAAAGATGGACGACCTTTACTTCTTAAAACTAATGTAATAACGACTGGAGAAAATATAAATGATGCCTCTTCAAGTATGGATAAAAACAATCAGCCAAGTGTCAGCATAGTTTTGGATAGTTCTGGCGGAAGATCTATGTTGGAAACCACCAAGGAGTTTCTAGGCTACAGAATGGCAGTTGTATTTATTGAAAACAAGGTTGAAACAGTTATTGAGGATGGCGTCGCTGTCAAAAAGCGAAGCAAAACCCAGGATATTATCAATGCTGCGACTATACAAGGAACTTTTTCTAATCGCTTCCAAATTACTGGTTTAGATAGTTCTAGAGAAGCAACAAATCTTGCTCTACTCTTGAGGGCTGGCTCCCTCTCGGCACCCGTTGAAATTATTGAAGAGCGAACAATTGGCCCAAGTTTAGGCGCTGATAATATTCAAAAAGGNCTTATTTCTGTTCTGGTTGGTTTTGCTTTAGTCCTCATTTTTATGGGCTGGCGTTATCGCGTTTTTGGTCTCGTTGCAAATCTAGCATTAACAATTAATTTGATTACAATAGTGTCNATTCTATCCATAATTCAAGCCACCCTCACGTTGCCTGGTATAGCTGGAATCGTCTTAACTGTTGGTATGGCAGTTGATGCAAATGTATTAATATTTGAGCGTATAAAAGAAGAGCTTAAAGCTACAAAAAATATCCAAAAGGCTATTTCTGCTGGCTATGAAAAGGCATTGCTAACAATTGCTGATGCTAACATCACAACTCTAATTGCATCCATCGTGTTATTTAGTTTTGGTACGGGAGCAATTAAAGGTTTTGCTGTAACCCTATCGATTGGAATTATTACATCAATGTTTACTGCCATTATTGTTTCCAGAGCAATTATAAATATTATCTATGGCGGTAAAAAAATTGAGGAGTTGGCAATATGAGTCTCAGATCATTAAATATTCCTGTGATTGACTTTGTTGGTAAGCGAAAGTATGCGATGATTTTTTCTGCTATCTTATTAATAGTCTCAATTGCTTCATTAAGTTTTCAAGGACTCAAGTTTGGTATTGACTTTACGGGTGGAACATTGATAGAGCTAGGCTATGAAAAAACAGCTGACCTTGAAGATATTCGTTTTAAACTTTCAGAGGGTGATTTTAANGGGACTAATGTACAATATTTTGGTTCAGATACTGAAGTATTAATTCAGCTTGAACCCCAGGAAGTTTCAAGTGCGAAGCTTAGTTCTTCAATCATTAGAATGCTNGGTGATGGTATCGATGTTAGAAGGGTTGAGTTTGTTGGTCCAAAAGTCGGCGAAGAATTAACGAATGACGGTGGTCTTGCAATGCTTTATGCACTCATAGGTATCCTGATTTATGTTGCATTTAGATTTGAGTATCGATTTGCTCTAGGTTCTATANCGGCTCTTGTTCACGATGTGATTATCACGCTTGGCGTTTTTTCAATTCTACAAATTGAATTTGATTTGACTGTTTTAGCAGCAATTCTTGCTGTAATTGGTTACTCTCTTAACGATACGATTGTTGTTTTCGATAGAATTAGAGAAAATTTTCTTTCAACACGAAAGCTTGAGCCAATGCCTATTGTGAATGAAGCGCTTAATCAAACCCTATCACGAACATTAATGACCTCTTTAACAACTTTACTCGTCCTTTTTGCTTTATTTTATCTAGGTGGTGAAGTGATCCATAGTTTTGCTGGTGCATTATTGATTGGAGTTTTAATTGGAACATATTCATCTATCTATGTTGCTAGTTCAATGATCCTAGCACTAGGAATTTCAAAGGAAGACATGCTTCCTTCAGAAAAAGAGAAAAAAGAAATCGATGCTAGACCTTAATTAGTTTGACTCGTTAAACTTTTCAAAAACAAGACACGCGTTCGTTCCACCAAAGCCAAAACTATTTGAAAGTATTCGGTTCAGCTGTACTTTTTTGGTTTCTCTTACGATAGGTACCCCTGTTGCTTCATCGTCAAGATTTTCAATATTAACCGATTCGGTAACAAAGTCATTTTGAAGCATTAAGAGTGAGTAGATTGATTCGTTGACACCAGCAGCGCCTAATGCATGACCTGATAGAGATTTTGTTGATCCAACAAGTGGGATTTTGCCATCACCAAATACTTCTTTAATTGCACCTAGCTCTTTAACGTCTCCGACAGGGGTTGATGTTCCATGAGCATTAATATAATCGATTGGACCCTTGATGCCTTCAATTGCAATTTCCATACATCTTTTTGCGCCTTCACCGGATGGCGCCACCATGTCATAACCATCAGAGGTTGCGCCATAGCCAACTAGTTCAGCAATAATATTTGCTCCTCTCGCTTGCGCATGATCCAAAGATTCAAGAACAAGGGCACCGCCACCCCCTGAAATAACAAATCCATCACGGTCAGCGTCAAATGCACGAGAGGCCTTATCAGGAGAGTCGTTATATTTTGAAGAAAGGGCTCCCATTGCGTCAAACAACATAGTCAGAGACCAGTCTAGTTCTTCTCCACCCCCTGCAAACACAACGTCTTGCTTGCCGAGTTGAATTTGTTCCATCGCATTACCTATACAGTGCGCGCTAGTTGAACAAGCTGAGCTGATGAGTAATTAATTCCTTTAATCTTAAATAGCGTAGAAAGGCATGCGGATGTTGTAGAGCCCATAGTCCTTGGAACACGATAAGGCCCAACTCTTTTGATACCTCTTTCTCGTAAAATGTCAGCTGATTCAACGATATTTTGATTTGAAGCACCACCAGAGCCCATAATTAAACCGGTTCTCTCGTGAGAGACCATATCTTGGCTAAGGCCAGACTCTTTGATTGCCTCGTCAAGTGCTATCGCATTATAGATCGCGGCATCAGCCATAAATCGAAGCATTTTTCGATCTATAACATCACTTGTATCAATTTCAGGAATAGAGCCATGCACATGAGATCTGAGGCCCATTTCTGAATATTTTTCACTGAACTCAATGCCAGATTTTGCTGACTTAAGAGATTCTAGAACTTCAGACTTGTTAGCACCTAAGCTGCTAACAATACCCATGCCAGTGACAACTACTCTATTCATCAGAATGCTGAAGTATCAGTAAACAAGCCAACTTTTAGATTTGTTGCTTCATAAATAGTTTTTCCATCGACTTCCATAGTGGCATCAGCGATACCCATATAAAGTTTTCTTGCGATGACNCGAGAAAGGCTAATGTTATAGGTGACCTTCTTACTCGTTGGGAGTACTTGACCGGTAAATTTAATTTGCCCTGAGCCAAGCGCGCGTCCTCTTCCTGGACCACCTAACCATCCGAGATAAAATCCAACCAATTGCCACATTGCATCTACACCAAGACATCCAGGCATAACGGGATCATCGTTAAAGTGACAGTCAAAAAACCATAAATCTTTATTAATATCAAGCTCAGCAGTCATCCCTCCCTTGCCATAATCGCCACCATTTTCACTAATATCTGTAATACGATCAAACATTAGCATTGGTGGTTGAGGGAGTTGAGCGTTTCCAGGTCCAAACAATTCTCCTTTGCCACACAGGATTAAATCTTCATAGGAATAGCTGTTTTGCTTCATAGTGTTTGAAATATCAAGTTTGAAATAAATTTTAACATAATTAAATTACGCTTAAAATTCAACTTAANGCCTAAGGTCAGCAATAATATCTTCAACATTTTCTAATCCAACAGAGATACGGATAAGATTNTCAGTGATATGCGATTGTCTTTTCTCTTCATCCGTAAGNCTTACATGAGTTGTCGTTGAAGGATGAGTAATAGTCGTTTTAGTATCACCAAGATTTGCAGTAATNGAAATCATTTTGGTGTTGTTAATGAGTCTAAATGCCTCTTTTCTGCCACCTTTAACTTCAAAGGAGACAATACCACCAAAACCNGATTGCTGTTTTGAAGCAACTTTATGATGNGGATGGTTATTCAGGCCAACATAGTGAACTTTATCAACAAATGNCTGACTCTCGAGCCAGTTTGCAAGCTTCATAGCGCTTTCACAATGAGCCCGCATTCTAAGGTCGAGNGTNTCTAATCCTTTNANAACAATCCAGGCATTGAAGGCACTCAAAGTNGGCCCAGTNCTTCGCGTAAAAGAGCCAATATCATCAATAATTGAACCTTTCCCGGCAACCGCACCAGCAAGGCATCTTCCTTGTCCATCAATATATTTTGTCGCTGAATGAATGACAAGATCAGCACCTAAAGATAGCGGCTTTTGAAGGGCCGGAGACATAATACAATTGTCAACTGCTAAAACGATATTATGCTTCTTTGATATAGTTGAGAGTTTTTCAATATCTACCACTTCACCTAACGGATTTGATGGCGTCTCTAAGAGAAATAATTTAGTCTTTTTTTGAACACTTGACGCCCAAGCCTCAAGATCTGGCAGGTCAACAAAAGTGACTTTGATTCCAAATTTTTCTATAATATTATTAAGGAGAACGATGGTCGTACCAAACATACAGCGAGAAGCCACCATATGCTCACCCGGCTCGAGTATCGTCATAATGGTTGCAAAAATCGCAGACATTCCGCTCGCAGTCGCCTGACATTTCTCTGCACCCTCTAAAGCAGCTAATTTGTTTTGAAAGACATCAACGGTAGGGTTTGTAAACCTAGAATACATATTACCGCTTCCGTTATTTTCAAAGCGGTCTGCAGCCTCTTCAGCGCTATCAAATCTAAAACTCGAAGTTAAGAATATTGAAGCTGAATGCTCTTGTTCGTTTGTAGGTTTATGCCCTTCACGAACTGATTTTGTTTTGAAACCCTTGTCTGTCATGGTTTTGTCTGTTTAGTCAGCGTCATTGTAGATTAATTCTGAACTTTCATTGGTGATATTACTCTCTTTTGCTTTGTCAGATCTATTTGCTTCAAGATTATCAAGGTAAGGCTCATCAATATCATTGGTAAGATAATTTCCATCAAAACACGAACAATCAAAAGTCTTGATGCTCGGATTTCCTTGCTGAACACTCCATATTAAGTCATCAAGGTTTTGATAAATTAACTTATCTGCTCCTATTGCTTTGCAGACTTCAGCTGTTGTTTTATCATGAGCAATAAACTCATTTTTGCTGGCCATATCAATGCCATATACATTGGGATAGCGAACTGGAGGAGCGGCAGAGGCGAAGAAAACTTTTTTTGCGCCTGCAGCTCTTGCCATCTGAACAATTTCTTTACTGGTTGTACCGCGAACAATCGAATCATCAACCAGAAGTACATTCTTATCTTTAAATTCTAGCTCAATTGCACTCAACTTTTGACGTACTGATTTTTTTCTTTGTTTTTGGCCCGGCATGATAAATGTTCTAGCAATATATCGATTCTTTATAAACCCCTCTCGATACTTTATGTCTAATTCATTGGCTAATTGAAGTGCAGCAGTTCTTGATGTATCAGGGACCGGCATAACAACATCAATTTTTTCTTTTGTCCATTTAGATTTAATTTTATCAGCCAGTTTTTCACCCATTCTAAGTCGTGATTTATAGACTGAAATATTGTCAATAATGGAGTCGGGCCTAGCAAAATATACAAACTCGAAGATACAGGGGAGAGTCTTGAGTTATTGGAGCACTGCTGTGAGTGAACCTGACCTTCACGATCAATGACAACTGTCTCTCCTGGCTCAACATCACGGGTAATTTTATAACCAAGAGCTGTCAAAGCTACACTTTCAGAGGTCAGCATATATTTGGTGCCGTCTTTCGTTGTTCTTTCACCCAGTATTAATGGTCGTATTCCATTAGGGTCTCTAAACCCAAAAATACCATAGCCTGGAATCATTCCAATTGCAGCATACGCACCCTTTACCCTTTGATGGAGTTTGGTAACCGCTTTAAAAATATCCTTCTCATTAATCCTGTGTTTTTGCTCTTCAGCAATCTCACTAGCCAATATGTTAAGTAGTATTTCTGAATCTGAATTGGTATTGATATGTCGAAGGTCTTGCTCGAATATTTCTTGCGCTAGGTCCTCTGCATTTGTAAGATTTCCATTATGAGCAAATGCAATTCCATAGGGTGAGTTGACATAAAAAGGTTGGGCCTCAGCCTCTGATGAGCTTCCTGCAGTTGGATAGCGAATATGTCCAATACCCATATCTCCAATCAGTTTTTCCATGTGCTTCGTTCTGAAAACATTGCGAACAAGACCATTTCCCTTGCGCATATAAAATCGTCCTTTATTAGCTGTCGTTATTCCAGCAGCATCTTGACCTCTATGTTGGATAATTGTTAACGCATCATAGATGTAAAGGCCTACATCTTTTTTAGTGGTTGAAAGAATTCCAATAATTCCGCACATATACTATTCCTTTAAAATTTCACTTTCAATAAATTCAACAACAACATCGCCCGGTTCAAGCTCTACAAAAAGGAGNTGCTGGGATAGAACAGGCTTGACATCAACAGACCAGTCTTGAAATGTTCTTAACGCGCCACTCGTTTCNACCCACGCATGATTTTGAGTCACCCAACTCATACTTTGAAGAATTAGAACAATAATCAGAACAAATGTGCCACCTATAAAAAGACCCAGTATGGCTCCAAACAACTTATTCTTGAATCCTTCTATATTTCTTGCATTAATGAGAATATCTAGTGAGCTTAGTAGCCTTAATATACCCTCATATACTGGCGCCATAATAGAAGGATTTTCTGTATCAACCTTAATATTAAGAATCTTTGATAGGGATATTATGACAATTAATAAAATAGCAAACACCAAGCTAAACGATATAAAACTTCTCAGTGACTGATTAGATATTAGAGATTCAAAAGTATTAAGATTTGAAATTAAACCTAAATAGTTAAAGCTAGCTACTGCGATTATTGCAACGACAACAGTCATGGCAAATGGTCTATTTAGATCGTTGGGGTTTTGGTTACTTGCTGAAGCACTTGCTATTCTATATAGGCCTTTTTTGATAAACCAAATACTCAGAAAAATGCCTCCAAAAGATAGAGCATAGGTGGATTGATTTTCGGAATTGATCCAACTACCTAGAAAGGTTTTAGCAAATGGTTCATAGTACAGCCAAGCTAAAATGATTGCAATAATTACAAATATAAAGCTTATTGCTTCTTTGGCAAGGCCTTGAATAAAACCGCGAACTACAAATGTGATAAGAATTATGAGGGTGAGCCAATCTGACCAAGCCAATATGCTTATCGCACTCCANACGTTGTCAAAAAAATTGCCCATGAGCTCCTTGATAGATAGGNTTGATTTTACAATAGTTTCTTATNCTTTGTCGTTCTCTCAATGACTAATACTAACTAGAGTTCATTGATAATTATTGAAGCATCTGCGATCGTATAAAAAGAGCCAAATATGACAATTCTTTCTGCTTCTTTATAAGCTAATGACTCTTGTATTGCGCTGTTCATGTCTTTACAGATTGTAGTTGAGTCAGGGTTCGAAAATTTATTTTTCAATGCATCAGACTCAATGGCTCTCTCAGCGGTAAGGGGGACTAAATACCAATGCTTAATTGCATTTGAAGCAAGATCAACCATCTCAATAATATCTTTGTCTATCAGGGCTGAAAATATGGCGACTGTTTGCATCGATGATTTAGATAACGTATCGACAAGTGTTTTGACAGCAGCAGGGTTGTGGGCAACATCTAGGATGATCGTTTTTTCTCCAATCTCAATCTTCTCAAATCTTGCTTTAATTGTTGCACTCTTGACGCCTTCAATTATCATGCTNAAAGATATTGGNNGTTGCTCTTTAAGACTCTCTACTGCTTGAATTGCAACAGCAGCATTGAGCCTTTGATGATCTCCTTCGAGTCCAATATCATCTTCATAAGCCTTTCTAACAAAAGTAATATCAGTACCAATTTCCTTCGCATATGCTAATAAACTTTGAGGCGGGTCCTGATCACCACAAATGCATGGCCTAGATCCTCTCATCACACCTGCTTTTTCTCTGCCAATAGCTTCTCTTGTGTCTCCTAAATAATCAGTATGATCAATTGCAATATTTGTGATGATGCTCACATCACTATCAACTACATTGACAGAGTCAAGTCGACCNCCCAGACCCACTTCAAGTATCGCTATGTCAACTTCAGCNTTTTCAAAAATAATGAAGGCTGCAAGCGTAGAAAATTCGAAGTAGGTTAACTTGATGTCTTCTCTTTTAGNTTCAATTAACTCAAAAGCATTGATTATGACTTCATCAGATACATCTTCACCGTCAATTGCATAGCGTTCGTTATATTTCAATAAGTGGGGCGAAGTAGAGCGCCCTACTTTATATGTTGATTGTCGGTATATACTATCAATAAAAGAGACTGTGGAGCCTTTTCCATTAGTTCCTGCAACCGTTATAACTGTATAGGGGAGGCCATTTGGAAAAAGTTTTTCGTAGACCAATTGAACTCTTTCAAGGCCTAATACGATCGTCTCCTCCATGAGGGTTTCTTGCCAGGTTAACCAATCGTCTAGAGTTTTCTTGCTTGCCATTGTGAGGAATTTATTGCTTAGTTTTGAAATAGAGGGTTATTTATCTTCCCAAAATTCACCCTCAATGGTGTCATCTTTATTTGATTTTGTTTCACTACCTTTAGTTCTGTTAATAAAGACTGAGTTTCTTTGCTTAAAAACGCGCTCAGCATTTTTTTCAAGGAAATGATTGATGAAGTAACTTCTACTCCAAGGCATTAGGCCCAGAAGCCCAAGTACATCGGTAAGAAAACCAGGAGTCAGTAAAAGGATCCCAGAAACTAAAATAACGACACCTTCCATCATCTCCATTGCTGGCGTTCTTCCCTCTGACATGCTTTGTTGAGCTTTGGCCATAGTTGACCAGCCCTGCTGTCTAAGAAGGCTTGATCCAATAAATGCAGTAATTACAACGAGTAGAACTGTTGAGAGGCCGCCAATGGCCTGTCCCACAGAAACAAGAACATATATTTCAGCTAGCGTCACAACAACAAATATAGGAAATAACATTTAACCCCCCTTTGTGTTTTTAAAAAGTAAGTCCCAAACACCATGACCTAATTTATGACCACGATTTTCGAATTTAGTAAGCGGCCTATCTTTGGGCCTTTCAGAATATATATGGCCTCCTGCAATGTTTTTAAAGTGAGGATGCGCTTCTAGAGTTTCCATGATATGTTCCGCATAGTTTTCCCAGTCAGTTGCTATATGGACAGTTCCATTGGTTTTTAGTTTTCTCGAAAGGAGATCTAAAAAGCTTGTTTGGACAATTCTACGCTTATGATGCCTCTTTTTGTGCCAAGGATCAGGAAAAAATAATTGGAAATGCGAAATACTTTCATCAGCGATGTTATTAGCGATTACCTCTACAGCATCATCTTTGATAATCTTTAGATTGCTGACGTTTTGTTTACTCGCCTCATTAATAATTCTTCCAACTCCAGCCTCATAGACCTCAATACCAATAAAATTTTGATGAGGCTGATTAATGGCCATCTCAAGAAGGCTGTCACCATTCCCAAAGCCAACTTCAAGCGTAATATCATTTTGCTTTTCAAATACCCCATCAAAGTTGATAAGTTCCTTGTCATTAATCTCAACCCCAAAATCACTCCATAGATCATTCAATCCAAGGGATTGAGCTTTTGAAAGTCTACCCGACCTTTTAACAAAGCTCTGAATTTTGCGATGACCTTTTGCTTCGCTCATAACTGATAGTCAATAATCAGAGGAGAG
>JGI26239J51126_1000630_pt1 | contig 18370 bp, 19 predicted proteins | sample SaaInlV_130m_DNA_3_FD_51126 | JGI IMG/M metagenome (IMG submission 51126)
AGAATTGTCAATCTTTTAGCTACTAGTCTTGGTGGTTCTGGTGGCGGACATGATAAAGCATGTGGTGCAGTAGTCCCAAAATCAAAAATTAAGAAATTCATCACTGAATTAAATAAACAAATTAAATAATTTTTATTTTTTTTCAGTACTTTTACTTTGAGTTATTTTATGAAAAACACAACAAGCTGTAAGATCACCTGTAACATTGACCATGGTTCTAATCATGTCCAAAATTCTATCTACGGAAAGTAACAATAAGATTCCAACTGGAGGAATGCCTACCGTGATGAGTATTGTGGATAAGACAATTGTACCTGCTCCTGGAACTGCAGGGGTTCCAATAGATGCCAAAAGAGAAGTTATGATGATTACAAGTATGGCAATGAGGCTCAATTCAATTGAAAAGAGTTGTGCCAAAAAGAAGACAGCAATTACTTGATACAACGCAGTTCCATCCATATTCACAGTAGTTCCAAATGGAATTACAAATTTTGAGACTCTTGTATCTATTTTTAGATCTTCTTCTGCCGTTTTTAATGTGACAGGCATTGTTGCCATTGAACTGGCTGTTGAAAAAGATACAGTTTGTGGATTACGAAATTTTGAAAATGTTGAACGTATTGGTCTCTTTGCTACAAACTTTAAGATTAAAACATACACTGATAACATAATTCCGAGACCAAGTACCACCGTTACCATGTATATTCCCAAACCTGCCATTGACTCTAAACCTATTTTGGAAACCATGCCAACAATCAAACCAAAAACTGCAAACGGTACAATCTTCATGGAAAACAATAGAATCTGCAATGTTATTTTTTGAATTGATTCAAGTATCTCTAAAAGTGGTTTAGCTGATTCTTTTGGAATTGCCGTCATTGACAATCCTATGATTAAAGCAAATATCAGAATACTTAGCATCTGCCCTTCAAGGTATGATGTTATTGGGTTTCTTGGAATTATGTTTGATATTGTATTTGGAATGTCCTCTAAAGAAAAACCCTCATTAATTTCAATATCCTTATCTGAAAGATCATATGATTCTTGGAGTGCGGAAATATCTAGAATATTTCCAGGAGCTATCAGTGATGCAAGAAATACTGCTACAAGTATTGCAATTGTTGTAGTGATTACAAAATAAGAAGCAACACCTAATCCTAGAGTTTTTAGTTTCTCTGTAGTTCCTAACGAATTAATTGCTACAACAATTGATGAAAAAATTAATGGTACTATGATCATGTAAATTAGACTTAGAAATATGCTTGCAGGTATTTTAAGATAAGATGTGACAAAATCAAGACTTTCATCTTCTACTCCTACTCCTACATCATCTCCTAAAACCAATCCAACTGACACTCCTATAATTAGAGATATTACAACTTGAAGCCACAAATTTTTAAAAATATATTTTTTTAATGTCAATTTTTATCCTTAGATTTTTTGTGTTGTTGTTTTAAATAAAATTATCCTGTCTATTCAAACAAATGGTTGTTTTTTCTAGTCTTTTTTTTAAAAATCTTAAATTTGTGGTCTTATTCTGAAAATTCAATTATTGCATCAATTTCGGTCATTGAATTCAATGGCAAACATGCAACTCCCACTGCAATTCTTGAATGTTTTCCTTTATCTCCAAATATTTCAAAGAATAGATCTGATGCCGCATTAATTATTTTAGGATGCTGATAAAACTCTGGATCTGAATTTACGAATCCTGATATTCTGACAATTTTTGTAACTTTATCCAAACTACCTAATTCCCTTTTCATTTGTGCTAAAAGATTAATTGCACACATTTTTGCTGATTTTTTAGCTGTTTCCATATTGTCCTCTGTAACTTTTCCTGTAAAGATCACTTTGCCATCTTCCATTGGAATTTGTCCGGAGATAAATAGCAAATTACCTGTTTTTATTGCAGGAACATAGGATCCTGCTGGAGTTGGAGGAATTGGGAGTGTGATTTCTAATGTTTTTAATTTTTCTTCAATCAATATCATGTTGTATTTTGAGGCTGATTTTAGGTTTTACTTATTTTGATGTGTGTTTTTTCCCCTTTACTGGAATTATTTTGATACACTGTTCTTGTCTTATAGCCATGTTTTTGTAAATATCCCTCTAAAATTGAAACCCATGGTAATGAATATCCGTTATTCAGTTTTGATTCTATTGTAATATTTTTTGTGTTTGCTTCAAAATTAACATGTCCTGAACACGTAATTTGTATAATTGCATCCATTATTTCGATAACATCGTCTAGTGATTTTGATTTTAATTGCATTCCATTTTTTTCTAATAATTTTAAAAAGTCTATTTCTATTTTTTTTGATTCCCTTATGGAATTTAGAATGTATCTTAAACCTGTCTCATTAATGATTTTTATAATTTTATAAATTTCATGTGCGTCTGCTTTTGTCATGTCTGCTACAACCTTTGTTTTAATTGAATTTTTCCAAATATTTGAAAATACTTTTTCTTGATTAATTCCTAATATTTCTGTTGATGAAAATATTGCTCCTTTTCCATTATCATTATTTATCATTAATAATTCAGTTTCATCAAAAATAAAACAATTTTGTGTAATGTCTGATGTTCTAATTTCTACCCCATCTGGTATTGCTCTATATGATTCTGAACAAATTTGTGTTGATGGAATTATTACTTTAACATCTAGATTTCTACGAATTACTCCTACAAGCTGTTCCTTGCATTCAGCTAGTAATCCAAACCCTCCTTGGTCTGTCATAATTTTAACTGATAATTTTGATCCTTCTATCATTGTTTGAAGTTGAGTCAAAACTTTATTTGCACTAATGTGAAAATATCTTTTTTCTTCTGAACCTCTTGACTTTCTACTTTCTTCACTTGCTTTTTTTAAATTAGATACTAGTGTATTCATGGCATTAATTTTATTAATTTGTTCATGAATCACTCCATCAAATGCATCCTCTGGTGAAATGGCAGTACACATTATTGGCTTACTTTTTGATATGATGGCTAATTTTTTATTTTCTAATTTTAATAAAGTTGGATAAATTTTTGTCCTTGGAACTTCTGAATAATATGCNAATTCACTTGCCGAAATGGTTCCTTTGGAGATTAATGCAACATATGCTTGAGATTCGTATTTGCTGAGCCCAAATTCCTCTAAACTGACTGTTAATACTTGCTCATTTACCATGTTTTTCCTTGATTTCTTATTAGGTAAAATTGAGAGCTAAATTCCTTTACACAAATGCTTAATTTTTTTTAAAATTGTATCCTTTGGTGGGTGTGACTATGGTTACTAAAATAATCGTTACACTGCCCTCAAATACAAAATANGCTTTAACAATATATCATGTTAGTAAAATGTAGTGTTGATACGTTAGAATTTGAAAATATTTCTCATTCTGTAACTCTTGTACCTAGACTGGACTACTCAATTAATTTACTTACTGGTATTATTGACGTTCTTGAAAAACAAAGAACTGATTTAAAAAATTTAAATCGACATCTTGTTACTGATTTTGATGAAATGGATAACTCTCATGTTAAAAGTATCCGACTGGAGCAACTGATAGTTTTTTCTTTGGATGTGTTATTTGAAATTAAAAATCAAATTGGCTCTATCTCGGGAATACATAGCATTCCTAAAATTTTGCCTTCTTCTATTCCCATGATTAGAACTGTTAGTGCTAAGTTGTTTGTAATTTCTCCTATTTCTAGTCAAAAACTATCTGAATTATCTGTACATTTAGGCAGTATCGTGTTAGATTCTGCTGCTCTTACTAAGGCGAGATTTGATTTTAGTAAATGTAATGATAGATCTGCAACATTACTTGATGAAGTAAAATTGATGGCAGACTCTAAATTAAATAAGCAGTACCCTCTTGTTGATTTTTTTAAATTATCTAATGTTTGATAATGCTCAATTCTAAACATAATTTTTTAAAGGATATTGAACGTATTCGCTCACTTTCTTCAATTATTGATAAAAAATTATCTGAAATAAAACCCTCTGATACTGCTAATGTTGATAAATTAACTCTAGATGAATTACAAGATTTAGATAAGATTGTTGGAATTGCTGATTTCATGCTATGCAAATATGCTGATAAGAAGGAAATGCGTTCAATTTTGGAGTATTTCACTTCAATTATTACCGATACCGCTAATTCCATGAGTAATTTGGACGATGAAATTTCTGAATTAATCCTTTCAGCTGAAGATTCTATTAACAAAGTCAAAGATTTGCATATGCGTATTGACAACGAATCCAATCTAAAAAAAAATTACTGTGATGGCCCTGACTACAATCATGATGAAACAGGTGGAATTAATTTAACCAATTTTGTGACAGAGATTAACACTGTAGGATACCAACAAAATTCTTCAGTACATAATACAAGGTAATTGATATGAGTTTAGCACCACAAGAATTAGAAAATACAGCAAGCAAATATGCCTCTGAGGCAATCAAGTTTGATTCCCAAGGTGCACGCGGAATGGCTATTACTCATTACCAACATGCAATCGACGCCCTTGTAAAATTATTGCAATTATATCCAAACAGTAAATTAAATGATATTTACAAAGAGAGGTGCAATTCATATCATAATCGAATTGGTGCCTTACAACAAGCACATGGTGTGGAACCTGCAGTAGATCCTAAAGCTTCTGAATCTGAACAAAAGGCTTCTGTAAAAAGGCAAGAAAATGAAAATGATTTTGAAGATCTTGTTATGAAAGAAAAACCTGATGTAACTTGGGAGCAAGTCATTGGATTAGATGAAGCAAAAAGTGCATTACGTGAATCTATTGTTTATCCAACTAAACGACCTGACTTATTTCCGCTTGGATGGCCAAAGGGAATGTTGCTCTATGGTCCACCTGGTACTGGAAAAACAATGCTAGCAGCCGCAACTGCAAATGAAATGGATGGTTATTTCATTAATGTTGACGCATCTTCTTTGATGAGTAAATGGCTAGGAGAGGCTGAAAAAAATGTTTCAAAATTATTTGCTATGGCTAGACAGTATGCTGAGAAAGAAGGCAAACCTGTAATCTTATTTGTGGATGAAGTTGATTCTCTACTTGGTGCTAGAAATAGTGAGGTTGGTGGGGAGGTTAGATCTAGAAATCAATTCCTTACTGAAATGGATGGTGTCAATGGCAAGGGAAAACAATTGATGCTTTATGTTGTTGGAGCTACCAACAAACCTTGGAGTCTTGACACTCCTTTTCTTAGAAGATTTCAAAAGAGAATTTATGTTTCATTACCTACACAGGAAGCTAGAGAGAGTCTTTTTTCACAGTACACCGCGCCTCTAAACAAAAATTATAATTTAGATAATACTCAACTTGCCAAATTATTTGATGGGTACAGTGCAAGTGATATCAAGGATGTTTGTCAGGCAGCACAAATTAAGACTGTTCATGAAATTTTCAATTCTCCTAATTATCATGAACCAATTGAGGGTGAAGATCCAATACAACCGCGAGAACTTACCACCACTGATTTCAAGGACATCATGTCTAGACGAAAACCAAGTGTTTCTACTGAAATGATTCGCGCTTATCATAAATGGAGCGAAGAATTCCAAGCACTCTGATTATTTGACTTTTTAATGCGATCATTTTTTTTATATGCACATTTCACATAAAACTTAAATTCACTTCGATTAGGAGTTTACGAGGGTTCACGATTACTACAAAAAAATCAATTCATGCAAAAAAGTTTGGAAAGCTAATTTTTGACGATGGATCTGTTCTTGATGGTGAGGGATTTGGTTTTTCTACAACAACTTTTGGTGAAATTGTATTTAATACTGGAATGGTGGGTTACACTGAAGCTCTTACTGACCCTTCATACAATGGCCAATTACTGACTTTAACCTACCCATTAGTTGGAAATTATGGAGTTCCTGATCCTTCAATTAATGATGATGATGGAATTTCTAAATTTTTTGAATCAAGTAAAATTCAAGTTCGTGGACTAGTGGTTCATGAATTATCTTTAACTGCAAGTCATTGGAACCTTTCGATGACATTAGATGAGTGGATGTATAATGAAAAAATTCCTGGAATTTCTGGAATTGATACTCGAGCATTAACTATGAAACTTCGAAACAGCGGTGTTATGATGGCTGCATTAGTAGTATCTGATTCTGAAATTAATGTTGAAGATGTAAAAAAACAACTTGCGTCTGCAACTCATTATGATTCTGAACAATTCATGGATACTGTATCTACAGAGCATGAGAAAATTTATGGTGATCAAGAACAGTGTGTTGTTGTAGTTGATACCGGTGCCAAAAACGCAATTATCAGAAACGTTAGGGAAATCGGGTACAAGGTAATTTTAGTTCCTTGGAATACTTCTTATGAAAAAATAATGTCCTATAATCCAAAAGGAGTTGTACTTAGTAGTGGTCCTGGTGATCCACAAAAATGCCCCGATACAATTACTGCTGTAAAAAAATTAATTGAAAATAATGTTCCTACTTTGGGCATATGTTTAGGCGCACAAATTATTGGCATTGCTGGAAATACTGAAACTTACAAATTAAAGTATGGTCATAGAGGACAAAACAAACCTTGCGTTAATCTTGAAAATAATCAAGTCTACGTAACTAGCCAAAACCACGGTTATGGCATAACCCCTGAATCTCTTGAAAAATCTGATTTTAATTTATGGTTTACAAATGCTGATGATCATACCGTTGAAGGAATAAAACATAAAAACCAAAATTGTTTTGCCGTTCAATTTCATCCCGAAGCTGCCCCTGGTCCTAATGACTGTAAATTTATTTTTGAAGAATTAAAAAAATTAATGGAGTTAAAAAAAATTGCCTAAGAACGAATCTCTAAAAAAAATACTTGTACTTGGAAGTGGTCCGATCAAAATTGGCGAAGCTGGTGAATTTGATTATTCTGGAAGTCAGTGTCTTAAAGCAATACATGAAGATGGGATCGACAGTGTGCTGATAAACCCAAATGTTGCAACAATACAAACTGATACTAGATTTGCCGATAAGGTTTACCTGCTTCCTGTAAATGCTGAATACGTTGAATCAATTATTGAAAAAGAAAGACCTGATGGGATTATGCTGGCATACGGCGGTCAAACCGCACTAAATTGTGGAGTAAACCTTGATGATTCTGGAATTTTACAAAAATATGGCGTTAAGGTACTTGGAACCCAAATTCCTGGAATTAAAAATACTGAAGATAGACAACTCTTCAAGGACTCCATGAAACAATGTGGAATGCCTGTATTGAAAAGTCGAACCGTGAATAATTTTGAAGATGCAAAAAAGACTGCAGAAGAATTATCGTATCCTGTAATTGTCCGAGTTGCATATACTTTGGGTGGAAGAGGTGGTGGTGTTGCTTATAATGAAATTGAACTTCATGAAATTGTTGAACGAGGTCTAAAGGCCAGTCTAGTTAATCAAGTACTAGTTGAGGAATACATTGGTCATTGGAAACAAATTGAATATGAGGTAATGCAAGATTATGATGGAAACAATGTGATTGTTTGTAATATGGAAAATGTTCTTTCCATGAAGGTACATACTGGTGACAACATTGTAGTTGCACCGTCTCAGACCATTGATAATCATGAATACCATATGCTGCGTACTGCTGCATTACGTGCAACAAAACATGTTGGAATTGTTGGAGAATGTAATATTCAATATGCGCTTGATCCTAATTCTGACCGGTATGTTGCCATTGAAATTAATCCTCGCCTTTCACGGTCATCTGCACTTGCAAGTAAGGCGACTGGATACCCGTTGGCATACATGTCTGCAAAGATTGGATTGGGATATAATTTATCTGAACTTGTAAATCGAATTACACAAAACACTACTGCTTGTTTTGAACCTTCTTTAGATTATGTTGTATGTAAACATCCTAGATGGGATTTTGAAAAGTTTGAACTTGTAAATCAAAGACTAGGACCTACTATGAAATCTGTTGGTGAGGTCATGGCTATTGGTAGAACTTTTGAGGAATCATTTCAAAAAGCAATTCGAATGTTAGATATTGGAAACGATGGTTTAGTTTTGAATCGTACTACTGGCGTTACATATACTGAGGAGGAAATTGAACACAAACTTTCTCATCACGATGATCATATTCTTTACTATGTTGCAATAGCACTTAAAATGAAAATTTCAGTAAAACGGATCTATGCATTATCCACAGTTGATCCTTGGTTTATAGAAAAAATCCAAAATATTGTGGATGTTGAAGACAAATTAAAAAATTCAGATCTTGATGAATCTTTACTTTGGAAGGCTAAAAAAATGGGTTTTGCTGATAAGCAAATTGCACGTGCAAAAGATACAACTCCTGATAAAATACGCACTCTACGAAAAAATTTAGGCGTAATCCCATCTGTAAAACAAATTGACACCCTTGCTGCTGAGTGGCCTGCTGTTACTAATTACCTCTACTTAACTTACGGTGGACATTCTAATGATGTTACAATACCTAAAGATGACAAAGCAATAATTGTACTTGGTGCAGGTCCGTATAGAATTGGAAGTAGTGTTGAATTTGATTGGGGCACTGTCAACATGGTTTGGGGACTGCAGGAAAATGGCGAAAAAAATGTCTGTGTGGTAAATTGTAATCCTGAAACTGTTTCAACTGATTATGATATTTGTACAAGACTTTACTTTGAAGAGCTAACTCAGGAAAGAATTTTAGATATTACTGAATTTGAAAATCCAAAAGGAATCATTACATGTGTTGGTGGACAAACTGCAAACAACCTCACTCCTGGACTTGCACAGCATGGCATAGAAATTTTGGGAACTAGTGCACATGATGTTGATAGAGCTGAAGATCGTTCAAAATTTAGTGCTGAACTTGATAAGCTTCACATTCCACAGCCTCGTTGGCAAGCATTTTCAAACCTCAGTGAAGCTAAAACTTTTGCACAAGATGTTGAATTCCCTGTGCTTGTTAGACCTTCATATGTTTTATCTGGAGCTGCAATGAAAGTTGTTTGGTCTCAAGATGAACTAAAAACATATGTCAAAGAAGCTACTGATGTTTCTCCTGATCACCCTGTTGTTATTTCTAAATTCATGTTAAATTCACTTGAAGTTGATGTGGATGGGGTTAGCAATGGTGAGCAAGTTGTAATTGGCGCAATTGTTGAACATATTGATAGTGCAGGAGTTCATTCTGGCGATGCTATGATGGTGATTCCTCCTTGGAGATTGAGTAATAAAATAATTGAAACAATCACTGAGTATACGAAAAAAATTGCATTAACCTTTAATGTTCGTGGACCATTTAATCTTCAATTTTTGGTTTATGATGATCATGTCTATGTGATTGAACTTAATATTCGAGCATCACGGTCAATGCCCTTTGTTTCTAAACTTGTAAAATTAAACTTAATTTCTTTGGCATCTAAGGCTATACTGAATAAACCTCTGCCTAACATACCTGAAAATAAATGGCAAAAAATTACTAATTATGGGATTAAGGTCCCTCAATTTTCTTTTATGCAGCTAGAGGGTGCAGATATTGCATTGGGTGTTGAAATGCAATCCACTGGAGAAGCTGCATGTTTTGGAAATAGTTTCTATGATGCATTATCCAAGGGGCTAACTTCTGTAGGCTATAATTTACCTAGTAAGGGTTCTGCACTTGTAACTGTTGGAGGTTCAGAAAATAAAGAAAAATTACTATCTTCAATTGCAAAACTTAAAAATTTGGGATTTACAATTTTGGCAACTGAACACACTGCAGAATTTTTTGAAGAAAAAATAGGTGAAGTTGAAATTGTTCATAAAATTTCAGAACCTGAAAGAAAACCTAATATTTCTGATTTGCTTTATGACCGAAAAATTGATTTTATAATTAACATTCCTAGTACTTCAACTTTAGAAAAATATGTTGGAATGCTAGATGATGAATATCAGATTAGACGAAAATCTTTAGAACTAGGCATTCCTGTGTTAACTACAATTGAACTTGCAGATTCTTTTGTAAAAACTTTGGAATGGCTTAAAGATAATAAAACTACTATGGAATCTATTGAACCTTATGATGCGTTTGACTAATCATTTTTAACATTTTTATTTTTTAAAAATTTTTCTTTTTAAAACATCAGGGTTATACCTGTGTTGTATAATTAAATAGTATGAGTAAGGATCCTGATAGAATTGAATTATTAGTTTCTGAAAAACGTGTAAAGCAACATCTTTTCGAGCCTAGCCAAAGACAAATTTGGACTGTAGTTGGAAAAGGGGAGGAGCATTGGATTGATCCTGTTGGTGGTTTTTGCTCTTGTCCTGGATTTTATTTTGGTGATTTACACGGAAAAACTTCTTGTTATCATTTAGAATCTGCACAATTTGCTAAACATGAAAATAAAATTGAGCAAATAATTTTTTCTGACGATGAATTTAGTGATTTTTTATCTGGTTTAATTTCTGATCTATAATTATTTTTTTTAAAATGTATAATAACTAGAAATTATATGTAATAGTATGGATGAGTACAAACAAAATTTAGAAATTGAAAAAATTGCAAATCTAATGGTTCANGATGATGTTTCTGCTGATGAACAGGATGTTGTAAAATTAGAAAAATACAAAAATCAAATTAAATCTGATTGTGATGTTGGAGATGAGGAGGCAATGAAAATTGTTTATGAAACATTACTTTATAGAAAATTAAAAAGTTCAGAACCNAGTGATGTCTTAAAACAAGGCACTGATTTTGGTGCTGGATTTAGTTGATTTTATTCCAATGAAATAGATTCAACATCTTCTTTTGAAACGCCTTTCCACAATCCAACCATGCCTTCAGGTTCTACATCTTCAACTTTAGTTATTTGTTGAATCTTGATTTGATTTGGTGCTGGTCCTGGTGGCCATAATTGTACCATGTAATCTCCTACATTGCCAACTTTTGTTCCTACTCCCATGGTGATCTTTGCTTCAGAACATCCTTTTGCAANCAAAACATCAGTTATCTTTTGTTTGAGACCCATATTTCCATGTGGAAAAAGAAAAAAATCCTTNTGTGTATCGATTTCTGTCATGAAATTACTAAATTTTTAAACTAAATCAACCTTTCCTGATCTATTGTGCTCCAAAAAGGGTTAAATTAGAATAAAGAAAATTTTAACTATGAAAATATTTACTGTTGGCAGTAAATCCTTTGTAACTAGTTTCCAATTTGCAGGAATTCCTGGCATAATTACTGAAACTCCTGATGAGGCTTTAGTGGAAATAACAAAATTGACTGATGACTCTGACGTTGGATTAGTTTTAGTTAGTGATGATATCACCTCATCAATTAATGATGAATTGACTGCGCTTAGAGCCGAAAAATCTACTCTTGTCTTTGCATTACCTGCTGCAGGAAGTGAAAAAACTGAAGTTGATTATAGATTAATGTTGAAGAAAATCCTCGGCGTCTAATCCTGTATACAACTTAAACATATTATACTCAATTTCTTAATGTTATACCATGAAAACTGCTTCTGTAAAAGAACCATCTGTTATTTCTGTTGTTGATACTCAAAAACCTATTTTGGCTTCTGGTGAAATCTTAGTTCAAATGCATGCATGTGGTATTTGCGGTTCTGATTTAGAAAAAGTATTTGGCCACTATGGTCAACCTTCGATGCGTCTTGGCCATGAACCCGCAGGAATAATTTTAGATGTTGCTTCTGACGTGATTGATTTTAAAAAAGGTGATAGGGTATTTACGCATCATCATGTTTCTTGCTATGATTGCAGTTTTTGTAATCACGGTAATGAAACAATGTGTAAAAAATATTCTGAAACTAATCTGTCACCATGTGGTTTATCTGAAGAATATGTTGTACCTGCATGGAACGTTTCTCATGGTGGAGTTTTAAAAATTTCTGACTCTCTAAGTTTTGAAGAAGCTGCAATGATTGAACCCTTGGCATGTTGTGTTAGATCTTGGAAAAAATGTTTTTATCAGGAAGGTGATTCTGCTGCAATATTTGGTGTTGGCCCTACTGGAATGATGCATGTGATGCTTGCCAATGCAAAAAAATTCTCAAAAATTTTCTGTTTTGATCTAAATGATTTTAGATTAGATTTTGCAAAAAAATTTCATATCACAGAATCCATTAATTCTATGGATGAAAATAGAAAACAAAAGATTCTTGATAGTACTAACGGACTAGGTGTAGATGTTGCAATTGTTGCAACTAGTAGTCTGAAAGCTCTTGAAGATGCAATTGATATGGTTCGTAAAGGGGGAACTGTTATGATGTTTGGTGTGCCTTCAAAGGGTGCAATAATTAATTTAGACATGAGTAAAGTTTACTCTAAAGAAATTACTCTTGTAACAAGTTATGCTGCTTCTGATGCTGATACTAAGGATGCACTTGAATTAATTGAATCCTCTCAAATTGATGTTAAACAACTCATTACTCATACATACTCTATTTCTGATTCTCAGAAAGCATTTGATCATGCACGTACTGGTGACAATGCCATGAAAATTATAATTACTAAATAAGAAAGGCTTAAGACGGGTTTTTTTTTAGTTCAAAATCGTAGAAATATGGATTGGGGATTAAAAAATAGACTATCTAGAATTATCAAACCTCATAATAATAGAGCACTGATGTTGGCAGTGGATCATGGTTATTTTCTTGGTCCGACTGAAAAATTAGAAAATCCTAAAAAAGTTATTGCACCGATTCTAAAGTATTGTGATTCCTTGATGGTTACACGAGGGGTTCAAAGAACGTCTGTATCCCCAACTTCTGACACTCCAATGGTGTTGAGAGTGTCTGGCGGTTCAAGTATTATTGGCGATGATTTATCGCAAGAAGATATCACAGTTTCTCTTGAAGAAGCAATTCGTCTAAATGCAAGCGCAGTTGCAATGTCTATTTTTGTTGGCTCAAAATATGAATATCAAACTATTGTAAATCTGGGAAAATTAGTTAACGAGGCAGAAAAATATGGGATGCCTGTGTTAGCTGTTACTGCAGTCGGCAAAGAACTAGGAAAGGATGCAAGATACCTTTCATTAGCATGTAGAGTTGCCGCAGAACAAGGTGCACATATTGTCAAAACATACTATTGTGATAATTTTGAAAAAGTTGTTCAATCATGCCCTGTTCCAATTATTGTTGCAGGTGGAAAGAAAATACCTGAACGTGATGCGTTACAATTAACTTACAATTCAATTAAGGCTGGTGCTGTTGGCCTTGACATGGGTAGAAATATTTGGCAATCTGAACACCCTGTTGCAATGATTCAAGCAGCAAGATCAATTATTCATGGTAATTCTAATGTTGAACAGGCTTACAGTCTTTACAAAAAATTAGCAGCACAAGATAATCAAAACAAATCAAAAAAACAAAACAACCCTAATCAAAACAAATCAAAAAAACAAAACAACCCTAATCAAAACAAATCAAAAAAACAAAACAACCCTAATCAAAACAAATCCTCTAATTCTAACCAATCAAAATAATAATTTAAAATTATTTATCAATTTTTGATAAATGAATATGCACAATTTTCCATGTCGATTCTTTTACTAATACAAAAGTTGCACGTCCGTTAATTATCATGTGTTCTCCGGTGAATGCTTTATTGTCTACTAGCATTCCTTTTTGTATTAATTCTAATGCCACAATTGCAAAATTATCAAATACGCTAATTTTTGGATTTTTTATTTCATAATTATAATCTGATATGCTGATGAATCTTAGTTCTTCTAACTCGATTGTGGTTTGATAATCTTTAAGATCATATGGTGGCAAGTCGCTAAAACTTGAAAATTTAGGATCATCTAGATGGATTTCTCTTAGTTTGCTTAGATCTTTTGTGATTCCAGACTCAAATAACGTTTCAATTACTTTAATAATTTCTTCATTATCCATCAAAATAATCACTTAAAATTTAAAAATTATCTGTTTAAGTCTTCGGTATTGAAAGGAAACATAAGTATTCTGATGAAATTAGATTAGATTAGAAAAATGGTATCTGAAGAACAAATTAAAGAAATTAGAGATCGAGTTGACCGCCAACATCGAGAATTATACAAGGCAATTAAAATTCTCACTAGAGATATGATTGACTTGAATTATTCAAAAGAAGACTTGGAAGAGATTAGAGATGACATACATCAAAGAATAGATAGATACATGAATGCTGAACTTGATGATAAAGAACTGTTATTCCCTGTTGATAAGGAATACACTCGACATCATAATGATTAATTATTGCTGTCAAAATAGTTTTCCTTTTGCCTGTTACAATTGAATTGTGATTGTTTGTCTATTTGTTTATCTAATTTCATACATTTTCCATCTTTTCTAGTCACGTCATGTTGTAGTCAAGAATTACAAGGTTAAGCAGTCAAAATTCACACCTTGATACATTTTAAATTATGGTGAAAAATTAAATTAATAATATGGAAACTATGACTGGTGCAAAAGCCTTGATGACAGCTATGGAAAAAGAAGGCGTTAAAGAAGTATTTGGTTTACCTGGAGGTGCAAATCTTCCAATGTATGATGAATTTGCAAGATGTGATATTAGACATATTTTGGTAAGACATGAACAATCTGCAGCACATATGGCTGATGGATTTGGTCGTGTTAGCAGAAAACCCGGAGTTTGTTTTGCAACTTCTGGTCCTGGTGCTACCAATATTTTAACTGGACTTGCAACTGCACAAGCTGATTCAGCTCCCATGGTTGCTGTAACTGGTCAAGTGCCTGTTGCAATGATTGGAAAAGATGCATTTCAAGAAAGTGACATTATCGGTATGGCAAACCCTGTTGTCAAATATTCATTTCAACCAAGATTACCTGGAGAAGTTCCTGAATCTGTAAGAAAAGGATTTTACATTGCAGAGACCGGACGTCCTGGACCTGTACTTCTTGACATCCCAAAAGATGTTCAACAAAATGAAGCACCTATGGATTTTCCTGATGAATTTACAATACAAGGTTACCATCCTTGGAACGATCCTGATGTTGCTTCTGTTCAAAAAGCAGTTGATATGCTAGTTAATTCTGAGAGACCAATTATTTTAGCTGGTGGTGGAACTATCATATCTTCTGCATTTGCTGAATTACAATCTGTTGCTGAAACTTTAATGATTCCTGTAGTTACAACCTTCAAAGGAAAAGGTGCATTTCCAGAAAATCATCCTTTATCTTTGGGTCCGATTGGAATGCATGGTCATGCTGAAGCAAATAAAATGATGGCAGAAGCTGATTGTGTTTTAGCTATTGGAACTAGATTTTCTGATCGTTCTGTTGGAACTTTTGAGGCATTTGAAAAACGATTAAAAATTATTCACATGGATGTTGATCCTGCTGAAATTGGTAAAAATCAAACTACGAACATATCTGTGGTTGGAGATGTTCGTGCATCACTTAGAATTATGGTAAAATTACTTTTACAAAAATCACTTAAAAAATCTGAAGACTCTGTTTGGATTAAACACGTTAGAGAAACTAAAGAATACTGGAAAGAGAATTTGAAAATTCACCCAGGTGAGATGGGAGCTGCAAAAATCTTAAGAAAACTAAGAGAATTGCTGCCAAAGGAATCTGTTGTTACTACTGAGGTAGGCCAACATCAAATGTGGGCTTCATTATTTTATGATGTAATTCAACCTGGAACTTTTTTTAGTTCCACTGGTCTTGGTACTATGGGTTGGGGATTCCCTGCATCTATTGGTGCAAAAGTTGCAAGACCTGATGTACCTGTTGTTGATATAGCAGGAGATGGAAGTTTTAGTATGACTGAGAACTCTCTTGCAACTGCTGTATTGGAAGACATACCTGTAATCGTATTTGTTTTAAATAATTCTACATTGGGCATGGTTGCTCAGTGGCAAAGAACATTTTATGATCGAAGAATGGTTGGAGTTGATCAAGGCGGATGTCCTGATTATGTTAAATTAGCTGAATCTTATGGGGCTCAAGGAATTAGGGCACAATCTATGGATGAACTTGACAAAGCAATAAAATCTGCATTAAGTAGTGANGTTGCAACTGTTATTGACATTCCGATTGATCCTGAAGAAGACGTATTGCCATTTGTAGCNCCTGGAACTTCNCTTTCGGATATGATTTTACCTTCTTAGTGATTGATGATGTGGGCAATTCTTTCTATCTTAGTTGAAAACAAACCAGGAATTTTGTTTAAAGTGACTCATCTTTTTAGATCCAGAAATTTCAATATTGATAGTATTTCTGTTGGAGTTACTGATGATGAAAATTATTCCAGAATGACCATTACTACGTATGGCGATGACAAACAAATTATACAAATTGTAAAACAACTTGATAAAATGATAGACACTGTTGAGGTTAAGCAATTAGATGAACATAAAACACTATTTCGNGAACTCTGTATTTTTAACATAAAACTAAGTAGTGCTAGTGATAGTATGGAAGTTAATAAATTGGTTAATGCGTATGGTGGAAAAGTCCATGATGTGAAAAAGGATTCGCTAATGGTTGAATTAACTGCAACTCCTGCTCAAATCAAGGCATTTGAAGAATTAGTAAAACCCTTTGGAATTATNGATGTCGCAAGAACTGGTGTTGCTGCTTTACAAAGGAGTGGAGCTTGAAAGTTAGAGTATTTGATACGACATTAAGAGACGGCGAACAAACTATCGGTGTATCTTTATCGCCGGATCAAAAACTATCCATTGCTAAAAAACTTGATGAACTTGGAGTAGATGCTATAGAAGCTGGTTTTCCAGTAATTTCTGACGGTGAAGCAAAAGCAGTTAAGATGATTACTGACGAGGGATTATCTTGCGAGATTGTAGGATTAACTAGAACCATCAAAGGTGATATTGATGCTGCAGTTGATGCTGGATTAAATTCTGTTCATACATTCATTGCAACTTCAGATATTCACTTACAGTATAAACTTCAAATGACTAGAAATCAAGCACTTGAAAAAGCAATTGAGGCAGTTGAATATGGGAAATCTCGTGGATTACAAGTCGAATTCTCAGCTGAAGATGCTACTAGAACCGATAGGGAATTTTTGAAAAAAGTATTTGGCGAAGTTGCAAAAGCTGGAGCTGACAGAGTAGATATTCCTGACACTGTTGGGTATGCTACCCCTGAATATATTGCAGAAATTACTAGGGACACAATTATTGCAACAAAACTTCCTGTGAGTGTTCATTGTCACAATGATTTTGGATTGGCTGTTGCAAATGCATTATCTGGAATTCATGTTGGTGCAGCATGTGCACATGTTACGATTAACGGTATTGGCGAACGTGCTGGAAACGCTTCGTTGGAAGAACTTTCTATGGCGTTACAATGTTTGCCTCAGGATCAAAAATATGAAACTAATATTAAATCTGAATTAATTTATTCTACTTCAAGATATATTTCAAAAATTGTGGGAATTAAAGTTCAACCAAACAAGGCTATTGTCGGTGACAATGCGTTTGGACATGAGTCTGGAATTCATACTCATGGAGTTTTAAACAATCCTCTTACTTACGAGCCCATTAGTCCTGAATTAGTTGGTAGAACAAGACAACTTCGCATTGGAAAACATGCTGGAATTCATGGAATGAATGCAATGCTTGGAGAGTTTGGAGTTAAAACCAATGAGAATCAATCAAAACAAATTCTTGAAAAAATTAAAGTTTTAGGTGATCAAGGTAAACAAATCACCGATGTTGAATTACTTTCTATTGCAAGTGATGTCATGGGTGAAGAGGGAATTAAAAAAATTGTACAGTTATCTGGATTTTCAGTGTCCACTGGAATTGGAATAATGCCTTATGCGTTTGTAAAATTAAATATTGACGGTGAAGATTTTATTGGAACTGATTATGGTGTTGGTCCTGTGGATGCGGCATTAAATGCAATTCAAAAAATCACCGGCAAGGTTTCAGAATTAAAAATAACTGATTATGGATTGGCGTCTATTTCCGGTGGTGCTAATGCCTTGTGTGAAGTTACAATTACTGTTGAAGATACACACGGAAATAGCGTTTCTTCAAAATCCATTGGTGAGGATATTGTCACTACCAGTGTACAATCCGTTATTGATGGTATCAATAGAATTATGCTTAAACAAATGCTTAAAGAAAAACAAATAAACTAAATTTTATTGTTGATATGATATGACGTATAAAATCTCATTAATTACTGGCGATGGTATTGGTCCTGAATTATCTGAATCGGCTGTTTCTATATTAAATACAATTAATGATAAATTTGATTTAAAATTTGAAATTACAAAATTATCTGCAGGTGATAAGGCATTAGAAGAAACTGGCAATGCTCTTCCTCAAAACGTCGTTGACACCATCAAAAATTCTGATGTTTGCTTGAAGGCACCTGTTGGCGAAAGTG
>JGI26239J51126_1000670_pt1 | contig 17622 bp, 20 predicted proteins | sample SaaInlV_130m_DNA_3_FD_51126 | JGI IMG/M metagenome (IMG submission 51126)
AAACCATCTTCTGCTCCGTCTTTGAGTTGAACGTCTGCGATCATTACAAACATGTCAAAATTAACAAAATCACCATTTAATTTCTTTTCTAAGATTTTCACGGAACATTCCAAGAATTAAATATCAATAACTTGGAAAAAAGATCATGACTGGAATTAAAATTGATGGTAAAGCAATTGCTCAAACAGTCAAAGATAGGGTCAAAAAAGCAGTATCTGAGATTAAAACACAAGGGGTCAACCCGTGTTTAGCCACAGTTTTGATTGGAAATAATCCAGCTTCTGCAACATATGTTAAAAATAAACACAAAGCATGTGAAGAAGTAGGAATTATCACTAAAGACCATAAACTAGATGAAAGTGTCACTCAGCAGGAACTTAACAGTATCATTGATGAATTAAATGCTGATGTATCAGTAAATGGAATCCTAGTTCAATTACCATTACCAAAACATCTTAATGAATTTGCCACCACATCACGAATCTCACCAATTAAAGATGTAGATGGACTAACCCCACATAATGCAGGATTATTAGCAATGAAGAAAGCAGCTCTTGTAGCATGTACTCCATCAGGAGTTATGGAAATGTTTGATCATCACAATATTGATTTGGAAGGTAAAAACATCGTACTGATTAACAGAAGCAATCTTGTAGGAAAACCATTGTATCATTTATTGTTAGAGAAAAATGCAACCGTATTGACGTGTCATTCTAAAACAAAAGACATAACAAAATTTTGTCAATTAGCAGATATTGTAATAACTGCAGTTGGAGATAGAGAAAAATTTATTCTTACTCCAGAAATGATCAAAGAAGGAGCAATTGTAATTGATGTTGCGATATCAAGATTTGAAGGTAAATTGGTAGGGGATTGTGATTATGAAAAAATTATTGAAAAAGCATCATTTGCCACTCCAGTTCCAGGAGGAGTAGGTCCAATGACGGTAGCAATGTTATTAAAAAATACAATTACTGCAACATCACTAGGAATTCAAATTGGAAAATAATAGTAAAAAAAATGCATTAAGAGAACTTCTTCTAGAAAGGAGAGATAACACGTCTTTTGATTTATTAAAAATTGCAAGTAAAAAAATACAAAAAAGAATAAACAAAGTGTATGCATTCAAGGATGCAAAAAAAATAGGACTATACTATCCAATAGGAAGTGAAATTTTAACTCAGGACATAATTCAAGAATTAATCAGTAAAGGAAAAGAAGTATTTTTGCCTAAAGTTATGGGTGAAAATATGGAGTTTAGAAAAATTAAAGATTTTTCAAGCCTAGAAAGCGGCAATTTTGACATCATGGAGCCAAAAGAAGATTGCGAAGTAGACAATTATCTAGACATCATAGTTGTGCCAACAGTAGGAATATCACCTGCAGGAGTCAGACTAGGATATGGTCATGGATTTTATGATAAATTTTTAGAAAAAAAAGACGCAGTAACAATTTCGTTAACATTAGAAAAACAAATTATAAAAAATATTCCAAAATCAGAACAGGACATAAGCATAGACTGGATAATAACTGAAGATAGAATGTTTCAGTCTGAAAAATAAGATAAACCCTTTTTGCCAATATCGGTTCGGCAATATTTTTTAGACCAGATAATTTGTTCAGTTGCAGAATAAGCATTGCTTATTGCAGAATTCAAAGAATCACCCAACGAAGTAACTCCCAAAACACGCCCACCATTAGAAAAAATTCTTCCGTCAGATTTTTTGGTTCCAGCATGAAAAACATGAGTGGTGTTGGAAACAGAATCAAATCCAGTGATTTCGTCATTTGTAGGGTATGAATCAGGATATCCAGCAGATGCTAAAACAACACACACAGCAAACTGATCTTTCCAAGAAAGTAAAGGCATAGAAGACAATGTACCGTCAACACTTGCAACAAAGTAATCATACAAATCAAAATCCATTCTCATCGTAATTGGTTGACATTCAGGATCACCCATGCGAACGTTATATTCTAAAACATATGGCACACCATCTTTAAGCATGATTCCAGCATACAAAAATCCCTTAAACGGAATTCCTTCACTTTTCATGGCACGGATAGTTTTTTCAATTACTTCCTCTTGAATTTTTTTTGCCAATGTGTCAGTAATAATAGGAGTTGGAGAATACGCACCCATTCCACCAGTATTGGCACCTTTATCATCATCAAAAATTCTCTTGTGGTCCTGACTAGATGCCATCGGAATTGCCACATCGCCGTCAGATATTGCGATGTAAGAAGCCTCAATACCGTCAATTCTTTCTTCAACAATAATTTTATTCCCAGCGTTGCCAAATGTTTTTTTTACCAAAATTGTCTGTATAGCAGAAATGGCCTCGTCCTTATTGTTGCAAACAATTACTCCTTTTCCAGCAGCCAATCCGTCTGCTTTTACTACAACATCGTAGTCAATAGATTTTACATGGTCTTCTGCTTTTTGAGGATCATCAAATATTTCAAATCTGGCAGTAGGAATATCATTTCGCTTCATAAAATTTTTTGCCCAGATCTTGCTAGATTCAAGTTGTGCAGCTGCTTGTGAGGGTCCAAAGACTCTGAGATTTAATTCATTGAATTTATCAACAATTCCAGCAGCCAGTGGATCTTCAGGTCCAACTACAGTAAAGCAATTATTTTTTTGTGCAAATTCAGATAATTTGTCCAAATCATTAACATCAATAGGAACATTGTTTTCAGTGCCACCATTGCCAGGTGCAGTGAAAACAGTTTCAACTTTACTGCTTTGAGATAGTTTCCATGACAATGCATGTTCTCGTCCACCAGAGCCAATTACAAGAATATTTACCAATAAAAAATATCAGTTACTCAATTATATATTCCAATTCTCAAATAATCTGTTTCTTTATAATGCCATACACACATCAAAATCCAGATGGAGTTAAATTCAAAATTTGATGCAAAAGCAATAGAATCAGAAACTAAAGAATATATCAAATCCATAGATATTGAAAAATTAATTTTTGCATCAGATAAACCTGAAAAAATCAGGTTCATCGAAGGACCTCCAACAATGAATGGAATTCCACACGCAGGTCATCTCAGAGGTAGGGTAATGAAGGATTTATGGTATAGATTTAACACATTACAAGGTAAAAAAATTGAATTTAATGGCGGATGGGACACACAAGGGCTACCAGTAGAATTACAAGTTGAAAAAGAATTAGGAGTTTCAGGTGGAAAAACAGAAGCCATCAAAGAATTTGGAGTAGAAAGAATTGTTTCAGAATGTAAAAAAGTTGTAGAAAAATTCAACAAAACTTGGGTCGAAGTAGACGATTTACTTGGAATGTCATTTAATCATAAAAAAGCATACTGGACATTCAAAGATGAATTTATAGAAAGAGAATGGCAGGTACTCAAAAAAGCATATGAAAATAAAATTTTAGAAGAAGACTTTACAGTTATTGCATATTGTCCAAGCTGTCAAACATCATTAAGTCATGCAGAAGTTAATCAAGGATATGAAGAAGTCAAGGATCCATCATTATACTACAAAGTAAAGTTAGTGAACGAAGATGCATTTTTGGTTGTATGGACTACAATGCCATTTACACTCGTTACAGATGCAATGGTCGGGTTAAATCCAAAAGAAGATTACGCATATGTCAAAGTCGAAAATGAAACATGGGTGATAGGAAAAACAAGATTAGAGGAGTTAATGTTAGAACTAAAAATTGAAAAATATGAAATTAAAAAAACAGCAAAAGGTTCTGAATTTGAAGGAAAAAAATACATTCACCCGCTGTTAGATTTAATTCCGGAGTTAAAGGAATACTCAAAATTAGACAATTATCATGTTGCAGTGTCAGAGTCATTTGTAGACGCAAGTACAGGTAGTGGATTAGTGCACTTGTCACCAGCAAACGGAGAAGAAGACATCAAAATTGCAAGTAAAAGAAAAGTAAAAATTTTTAGTCCGATAAATGATGAAGTGAAATTCACCAGTCAGGCAGGAAAATACGAGGGTATGTTTGTCAGGGATGCAGATAGAACAATTGTAGAGGATCTAAAAGAATGCAAAGCATTAGTCAAAATTGGAAAAATAAAACACAAGTATCCACTTTGCTGGAGATCACATCACCCAATCGTATGGCTGGCAAGAAGAGGTTGGTTTTACAAATTAGATAGACTAGGGAATAAAGCAATAGAGGCCGCAGAAAGCGTAGAATACTTTTTTGAACAACCAAAAAATAGATTTTTGGGAATCATTAAAGAAAGACACCCATGGTGCATTTCACGAGAAAGAATTTGGGGCTGTCCATTACCTGTATGGAATTGTGAGGATTGTGGCGAAAAAAATTGGTTTTTTACAAGAAAAGAGATTGTAGATTCTGCAGATAAATTACCAGACGGACCAGACTTCGAATTACATAGGCCATGGATTGACAACATAACAATAAAATGTAAAAAATGCAGCAGTGTTAAAACAAAAAGAGAAGAATATGTTTTAGACACATGGCACAATAGTGGTGCGGCACCATATGCATCATTAACAAATGAAGAATATGAAAAAGAAATTCCAGCACCATTTTTTACTGAAGGTATTGATCAAACAAGAGGTTGGGCATATACACTACTAATTGAAAATATAATTCTAAACAACAGTGCAAATCCGCCATACAAGTCATTTTTGTTTCAAGGACACGTACTTGATGAAAAAGGAGGAAAAATGAGTAAAAGTAAAGGCAATGTTTTGGAGGGTGTAGAACTACTAAAAAAATATCCAGCGGATTTAATACGATTCTATTTCATGTGGAAAGCCAGTCCAATTGAGCCACTTAGCTTCAGTACAGAGGAGTTAATGTCAAGACCATATCAAGTGATCAACACATTATTCAATCTACATCTGTACTTTAAACAAAATAGTCAATACGACAATTTTGATAAAACAAACACAATAGAATGGGCTAAAAATAACAATTCCTTAACATCGCCAGATATTTGGCTACTATCAAAACTTCAGAAATTAATTCAAAAAATGACAGAGAAAAATGAGACGTGTAAATTTCACGAAGGGGCCAAAGCAATAGATGATTTTATAATTAATAATCTCAGTCAGATATACATTCCAATAACCAGAGGAGAATTATGGGATGAGTCTGAAGAGAAGAAAAATAGGCGTCTTGCAATTTACGCAGTCTTAAGTGAAGTGCTCAAAACACTAGACATACTAATTCACCCATTTTGTCCATTTACAAGTGAGAACCTATACCAAACAGTGTTTGAAGGAAAACAAAGTATTCTACTAGACAAATGGCCTCAATACCAAGAATCACTGGTAGATGAAGAGATCGAGGAATCTTTTGACATCATGAAGGATGTTGTGTCAATTTCATCAGCAGCAAGAATGAAAGGAAAATTAAAAAGGCGATGGCCATTAAATGAAGCACAAATTTGTGTAAAGAAAAACCAAAAAGCAAAACTGGAATCATTATCAGATTTACTGAAATCACAACTTAATGTTGAGAAATTCAACATCATTGAAACAGAAGAAGACAGCGGTTTAGAGCAATTACTAGAATTAAAAAAATTAGGATTACCAGTAAAAGTAACTTTAGAATTAGAAAGAAAGAAGATAGGTCCAAAAGCAAAACAACACATGGGGAAACTAGTCAGTACATTTTTAGAAACAAACCCTGATGAGATTATTCCAATATTGGAAAAAGATGGAAAATATGATTTTAATATTGATGACCAAAAAATATCATTAGATAAAGAAGATTTCATAGTGGATTTTGATGCAGGCGATAATTTTGCAGTGGCAAAAAGAGACGACTTCACAGTATTCATTTCCACATTAAGAAATAAAGAGATGATGGCAAAAGGACTGGTAAAAGATATTGCAAGAAGATTACAAACTTTGAGAAAAGAAAGAGGATACAACCCAACAGATGTTTTAGAAGTGGCATCAATTTTAGAATTAGATAATGAATCATTAGAGATGATTAAAGGTAGAGACGAAGAATTAGCATTTCTAGTAAGAGTGAAAAAAGTGAATTTTGAAAAATCATGTAAAGAATACAAAGAAGACGATATCGATGGTCAAAAAATCAAAATATCAGTAGAATGAAATCTAATAGGATATTTGACTTGCACAGATAAGTCAGGACCTCATTATTTTCTGTTCATTGAACTCAACAAGAGGATCGACAGATTAAGAGTAATTTGATGAGAATGCCCAACATCAGAACATATGAAAGTCAACTAATTCAGGTATTTTTCAAATTCTGCTTTTGAAATAATCTCATGTTCTAATTCTTCTATCTCATTGAAACATTTCTTACAGGAATAAGTGACAAATTGGTTCTGATTAACAGTGCAAAGTGCAAAAACAGATTGAGATGATTCTATCCTTATCCCAGAAACATCAATATGGTCACACATTTTGATTTTCATAAATCTTAACTATTGAAATTGAATTTAAACTCTGTTCTAAGAATAATTTGTCAAAATTTTGTTTCAAAAATATTTTACGAGTGCTAAAAAATTACGAATAAGTAAAACGATTTTGGCATAAAGTGGGTTTATAGATTCAAAAATAATAGAGTAAACGAAATGGTAGATCTGAAACAAATAGAGAAACAGATTGACGACATCTATGAGAAACTATTTGAAAACGAGCATATTCTCCATGAGAAATTAGAGGAATTGATTAACGACAAGGGATGGGACGATCCCAAACTAAGAAAAGAAATTGAATCCCTAGACGATACTTGGGTTGAACTTCAACACAACATCTTTGCATTAGAGGATAAGAAAGAAGGTAAACCTCACGATCCTGAATGCATGTGCGGATTCAACGATGATAAAAATAACAACTAATTTCTAAATCTAGAACGAATAGTAATCTTCAGTTACATTAGATGTTACTTTACATTCTATTTTTTCTCTTGAATTAGATTCTGGTAAATCCATGATTAAGCAAAATATCTTTCGTTCAAATTCAGATACCCACAAGTTCTTCATTAATCAATAATGTTTTTCTTTCATTTAGGTTCTGTGTTAATTTTTCTTTAAATTTATTTAAAAAACCATCAAAAAAACATAAACAATCTTTCAATAACTTACCAAAATTAACAAAATTTAATGCAATATTTTTATTAGAAACATTGACTACACAAAGAAATGTCTGATTCAAACCCAAACGTTGTTGGAATTAACGTTTTAAAACAAAACGGCCTAGATGTGGACGAATTAGTAAAGGAATTAATCAAAAATGCTGCAGTTGAATTTACAGCATACTACTACTTTACTAATCTCAGAGCACATTGTACAGGTATGGAAGGAGAAGGACTNAAGGGCATCATTGAAGATGCAAGATTAGAAGATCTTAGTCACTTTGAGTCATGTCTTGAAAGAATTTACCAATTAGGAGGAATTCTTCCAAATGACGCAACTGAATTTATAAAAATTTCAGGTTGTGAGTTCTTACAACTTCCAGCAAACCCAACAGATCATAAAGCAATTCTAGAAAAATGCCTAAAAGCAGAACAAGGTGCAATTGTCAATTGGAACAAAATTTGTCAAATGACATTTGGAAAAGATCCAGTCACATATGACATTGCAAAAGATATTCTTGCCGAAGAGATCGAACATGAGTCTTGGTTCCTAGAGCTAATCTANGGAAGGCCATCAGGACACATGCGAAGAAAATACGCAGGAGAAAGACCACATACAGGCAAGCATTCTAGAGCACTAGATATGGCATAAGTGCCAAATCATTTTCTTTATTTTAATTAAAAAATAAGTAATTTTATGGATGACAAGGTGTGAAGAAGATTTGTTTTATTATGGTTAAATAGAAAATTACGTAGTCAAAGTATGGTAAAACAGATTAGTCTAGATGCCTGGCAAATTCAACAATTAACAGATCTGTTAAAAAAAGGATCGGACATAGTTGCCAAAACAAACAGGCCGATTATTTTGTACAGACAAACTCTAGACGAGGAAGATGAATCCTATGAAGAAATTGTCTGCAGCCTTACCAAAGGATACGTAATTGAACAAATGGTCACATCTGGAGGAATATTAGTTCCAAGTTTTCATCAACAATTTGTTTTTAGAATTGAGGAATATCCGCAAGAGTTATTGAGAAAAAGTAAAGATCGGTTTTTAGAAATGGTTGATTTTCTTCAAGAACAATTGAAATAGCCTCATAGTTAATAAAGACCGTAAAATTCCCTTCACTTGCATGCAACTATTAGAATTTCAAGCAAAAGAGATTTTTCGAGAATATGGAATCAGTCTACTCGACAGCATAGCCTCAACAAATATCGAGGAAGGAAGAAAACATGCAAAACAACTAGGATATCCATTTGTAATTAAAATTCAAGTCCCTGTAGGTGGCAGAGGTAAAGCAGGCGGTATTCAAAAATGTCAAAATGATGACGAATTTGATATTAAATATCCACAGGTAATGGATTTAGAAATTAAGGGTGAAAAAGCAAGAGCAATTTTACTAGAAAAAATGGCAGATATTAAAAAAGAATTATACTTATCCATATTTCTAAATCGTTCAAAAAGATGCTATACAATTATTGCATCAGCAGAAGGCGGAGTTGAAATTGAATCAGTTAAAACTCAAATTATCAAAGAAATAGGATTAGGAGATGTATCTGATGAAGTTGCAAAAGAAGTTGCAAAAGAGATGGGATTAGAAGGAATCACCGCAGAAGGAGTTGTGGATACACTAAAAAAATTATCAAAATTAACAATTGAAAAGGAAGCTGAGTTAGTGGAAATTAACCCACTTGCGATTATGCAAGATGATACAGTAATGGCATTAGATGGTAAATTTGTAACAGACGATAATGCAAATTTCAGACATGATGAATTACAAAAGTATCAAGAAAAAACAGAGATAGAAGAGCAAGCTGAAAAAAGTGGATTTTCATTAGTGGAATTAGATGGAGACATAGCAGTTGTAGGCAATGGTGCAGGACTTGTAATGTCAACACTAGATATGCTATCAGATAACGGTGGAAAACCAGCATGTTTTCTAGATGTTGGAGGTGGTGCTACTACAGAATCAGTTTACGAGGCATTGACTTTGATAAGTAAATTAGATAGAGTGAAAGGAATACTGGTAAACTTGTACGGAGGAATTGTTAAGACCACAGTTGTGGCAGAAGCATTTCTCAAAGCATATGAAAATAATCTAATTGACATACCAGTATTTTCAAGACTGAAAGGTACAGAATCAGAAAAAGCAAAAGAAATGCTTGAAGGTTCTAGAACCAACATGTTTGATTCAATTGAAGAAGCAATTAACGGTGCAGTAATGGGGACAAAAAAATGACAGATATTTTTGGATTACTAAAAGGAAAACCAGAAGACTCAGATTACGAGAAGAAAGGAGTCATCGTTCAAGGAATTACAGGTTCATACGGTTCAGTTCATGCAAAACAAATGATAGCCTATGGAACTAATGTAGTTGCAGGAGTAACTCCAGGTAAGGGAGGTCAGAAATTTGAAGGAACAGTTCCAATATACAATTCTATGCAAGAGGCAATAGATGCAACAAATGCCAAAATTTCAATTCTTTTTGTTCCAGCAAAATTTTTCCTAGGAGCAGCAAAAGATGCACTAAATGCAGGAATCAAATTACTAGTTGCAATTCCAGAACATGTGCCAATTAGAGACACAATGGAAGCATTGGATTTAGCAAAACAAAAAGGTGCAGTGATCATCGGACCAAACACACCAGGAATAATGATTCCAGAATTAATTAAAATTGGAATTATGCCACCAATGCCTTTCAAAGCAGGCAAAATTGCAGTATTATCAAAAAGTGGAACATTGCTTTATGAGATCTCAGATGCACTAACTAATGCAGGATTTGGACAATCAATAACAATTGGAATTGGAGGAGATCCAGTAAACGGTACCAGATTAATTGATGCGTTTGAAATGGTGAAAGATATTTCAGATTTAGAAGGATTGGTGATTGTAGGAGAAATAGGAGGAGATTCTGAAGAAATGTTAGCCCAAAAAATTATCGATCTAGGATTTAACAAGCCAACTGTTGCATACATTGCAGGAAGAGCAGCACCAAAAGAAAAGCGAATGGGACATGCAGGTGCAATTGTAATGGGAACTTATGGATCTGCAGAATCAAAAGTATCAATGTTTAACAAAGCAAACATTCCAGTAGCAAAAAGACCAGCTGAAGTTCCAGTGCTGTTAGCAGGAAAAATGGAAAAATAGATTAGAATAAAAGGAAGAGATTGAGGATAAAATTAAATGCCTATTACAGACCCTGAAAAAAAACGTATTGCACAACAAGCACGTTTAGTTATGAAAATATGCTTCAAATGCGGCGGTAGAAACGATATTGGCGCAACAAGATGCAGAAAATGCAGAAATCCATATTTGAGATTAAAGAACAGAAATCTCGGTGTAAAGAAGTAGAATTAAAGTAGCATTAAACTTTCACGATATTCTCTAATTGCAATTTTTAAATTTGATTCATGTTCAAGAATGAAGGATTTTGCAGAACTAGGATCATCTATTTCTTCAAGAGACAATTGTAAATCATCAGGCAGTACTTCATTAATTTGAAACAAAATTCGTCCTGCAGCAACATATTGGCCAAGATTATTAGCAGAGTCAAATGCCAAATTCATTCTATCAATTATAGTGTCAAATTCTTTCAGAGACATGAAATATCTTTTAAAAATTCATAGAAAAAGGTTAGGTAATTAGAAAATATTAAAAAACTAAAGATAGAAAACAGGTATTTTCATAAATTAATTGGACTGGTCGTCTAGTTTGGTTTGGATGACGCACTCACACTGCGTAAGGAAGAAATTCCCGCAAAGGTCGTGGGTTCAAATCCCATCCGGTCCATTATCTTAATTTAAAATTTACAAATTGGAATATTTTAAAAAAAATGCAAAATAACTATATGAACCAATAAAATAATTATAAAAATGTCATCGTATAACCATATTCCAATTAATTTTCAACAGGCAAAATTAATTGAAAAAGACAATGCACATTATTATGAAACTCCCAGTGGAGAAATTTTTCCATCAATTACAACAATATTACAAAAAACAATGTCAATTGAAAAAAAAGAAAGTTTACAAAATTGGAAAGACAAAGAAGTGGCAGCAGAGTACATTACTAGTGAGGCAGCAACTATAGGCACAGAAACTCACAAATTAATTGAAAATTACATTAATGACGTAAGACAAACAGATGAAGTAAGATTACTAACAGTAGCGCATTTTAACAATCTGATTCCATTTTTACAAAAAATTGATGATGTACACGGAACAGAATTAAGACTGTACAGCNATACGATGAAACTTGCTGGAACTTCAGACTGCATAGCAAAATATGATGGGGAATTATCAATTATAGATTATAAAACAAAACGAAGTAATCAAAAAGAAGAGTGGATGACAGATCATTTTATTCAAGGTACAGCATATGCAGAAATGTTCAAAGAATTAACAGGTATTGAAGTTAAACAAATAGTCATCCTAGTTAGTAGTGAAAAAAATTCAAGAATGGAATTTGTAAAAAATACTAAAGATTACAAAGACTTGCTAACTCAACGTCTAAATCAATATTATGATATTTTGGAATGAATCTAAGGAACTCGTAGAAGTTGGTAATAAATTATTTAAGTGACTTCAAATCAACATAATTTGAAATGAATTCAAAGATGAATCTCCTCATAGTCGGATCAATAATTGCAGTGTTTGCAATAATGATGGTTCCAAATGACGCAATTGCAGAAATAGATCAAAACAATATCAATGTAAGACAAATTAATGATAAAATGAGTTTAGAAATAACTACAGTTACTATGACAGTGCCTGAAAATAACAAACTGCCATGGGGTAAAGTGTGGGGTTCATCTTCAGAAGTAGTTGAAAGATATCCCGTAATAATTCAATTTTACAAAGAAAACGAAGCAGTTCACGTAGCACAGGTAGATACCAAAGGCGACGGATCATACGAGTATAAATTCAGAGCCAGAACAGTAGACCACAACACAGGAGAATCAAAAGATATCTTTTATGGAGACTATACTGTAAAAATATTCAAAGTGATTCCAAATACAAACCCAACAGTATAAAATTAGATCAAATCCAGGGGTCATCAGTAATTTCATATAAAAATACAGAACACTGAAGAAATTTTAAAACATATGCACAGAATTCATATAACGAGTAATAATCAGTACATCTAGAAAATGACTAAAAATCTTTGGCATGACATTGAAACAGGGGACGAAGTACCAGAAAAAATCAACGTATAGTAGAGATACCAAAAGGATCAATGAACAAATACGAATACGATAAAAAACATAACATAATAAAATTAGATAGAGTGTTATTTTCACCATTTCACTATCCAGGAGATTACGGACTCATCCCGCAAACATTGTCGGAAGACGGGGATCCATTGGATGCACTAGTACTGGTTACAAATCCAACATATCCAGGTATTTTGATAGAATCAAGACCAATAGGGCTATTACAGATGATGGATGACGGAGAAGCAGATGATAAAATTATCTGTGTTTCAACAAATGATCCAAGATATGATTGTAAAGCGGATATTGCAGATGTAGAAGATCATTATCGTTCAGAGATTGCACATTTTTTCCAAGTATACAAAGACTTGGAAGGGAAAAAAGTAGAAATTCTAGGATGGAAATCAGCAAAAGATGCCAAAACGGTAATTATTGAATCGATTAAAAGATACAATGATGATTTAAAAAAAGATTAGAAAAATGCACAAAGAGTGTAATCACTTTCTACAAAAAAAAGAAGACGTTTCTCCAAATACAAAACAATGTGAAGAATGTGAAAAACAGCACATGCCTACAGTTGCTATTCGAATGTGTTTGACATGCGGGCACGTGGGTTGTTGTGATTCATCAATAGGAAAACATGCCACAAAGCATTTTGAGGAGACAGGTCATGCAGTAATGAAATCAATTCCAGAAGACATTTGGAAATGGTGTTACATTCATGAAGAATATTATTCATTTTAGTTAGAAAAATTGAAATTATTACAAGATTAACTATGAAAACTTTTATGCTAATTTTGTATACTGTTTTAGATGATTGTTCATAATAAAATGCACAAAGGAATACGATTCTAATGTCAAAAGCATACGTCATGATGAATTGCAAGCTAGGTGAAGAAGAATCCGTCATTCAATCATTAAAAAAAATAGTCGGGATAAAAGAGGCTCACGGAACACTTGGATTATACGACATCATAGCACAAATTGAGTGTACTACAGATGAAAAGATTCAAGAAATTGTTACACAGCAAATTCGAAAAATATCAAAAATTCAAACCAGCATGACATTAACAAGTTCAGAGTCAGGAGAACTATTCCAAATATCAGAAAAATTAGTAGGGGCAATGCTAGGCAAAAATAGTAGCAAAGCATATGTTGTATTTCATTGTGAAAAGGGTCAAGAATATCCCACCTTAAAGAATCTCTGCAAAATACCAGAAGTAAAGGAGGCAGATGTGGTTTTCGGATATTATGATGTAATTTGCAGAATGGAGTCATCCAGTGAAGAGGTTTTACAAGATGTGATAACCAGGGCAATCAGAGGCATACCAAATCTCAAAACCAGCATGACATTGAACATAATCAAAGAACAGGAAACACAAGATAACTGAAAAAAATAGAATTAAAAAATTAGGAGGTATTCATTTTTTAATAGTTAAAAAATATTAAAAATAATGTCAGAGTACGAATTAGGTAAATGGGATTTATCAGAATTAGCAAAAAATCCAAAGAGTCCCTCATTCAAAAAGCAGATTAAAGATTTAGAAAATCAAGCAATGAAATTTGAAAAAATTAAATCCANTCTAAACTCAAAAATGACTTCCAAGCAATTTAAAATAATACTACAACAAGTGGAAGAGATTTCACATAAGATGAGTAAGATAGGAGGATACGCATCACTTGCATATTCATCAGACACACAATCAGATGAAGCAACTTCATTAATGACTCAAATGTCAAAACTAGGTTCAGAAATTTCAAATAAAATTTTATTCTTTGATCTATGGTGGAAAACAAAAGTAGATGACAAAAATGCCAAAAGACTGATGGAGAACACAGGAGAGTTAAAAGAATATCTAGCATACAAAAGATTATTTGCAAAATATGCACTAAGTGAATCAGAAGAAAAAATCATAAACACACTAGACGTTACAGGAATTTCAGCACTGGTAAAATTGTATGACAAAATAACCAACGTCTACGAATACAAAATGAAAATTGGCAATAGAACAAAAACAATGACAAGGGAAGAATTAACAAATTACGTCAGAAGTACAAACCCAAAGATCAGAGAAACAGCTTACAAAACAATTCTAAGCAAATATGAAGAAAACAAAGGAGTTATTGGTGAAATTTATCAAAATATCGTTCTTAATTGGAAAGATGAAGGAATAGAGCTTAGAGGGTACAAAAGTCCGATATCAATGAGGAACATCGCCAATGACATAGATGATAAAACTATTGAATCACTTCTCTCAATTTGTAGAAAGAACTCAACTGTATTTCAAAAATTCTTTCTTCAAAAAGCAAAAATGCTAGGNATGAAAAAGTTGCAAAGATATGACTTGTATGCACCAGCAGCAGCAAAAATTAAAGAAAAAAATTATTCGTACGAGCAATCTGTAAGATTAGTATTTGAGTCACTTGGAAAGTTTAGTAGCACTTTAGAGGAATACGCTAGAAAAGTATTCAATGAGAATCATATTGATTCATCAGTCAGACCAGGAAAAAGAGACGGGGCATTTTGTAGCACGCTTACTCCAAAAATCACACCATATGTTTTGGTTAACTTTACAGGTAAATCTAGAGATGTTTTCACCTTAGCTCATGAACTAGGCCATGCAGTGCATAGTCAGGCAGCACAAAATAGATCAATTCTTGTTCAAGATGCACCATTACCATTAGCTGAAACAGCATCAACATTTTCAGAATTACTACTTTACGATAACTTGGCAGATAAGATATCAGATAATCAAAAGAAGATCATGCTATCTGAAAAAATCGATGACCTTTATGCAACGATACTCAGGCAATCATATTTTACAATTTTTGAAGTTGACGCACATGAACAAATTGGTAAAGGAACCACAATAGATGAGATTTCAAAAACATACTTGCAAAACCTGAAGGAGCAATTTGGCAACTCCGTAAATCTTTCAGAAGATTTTGCAATCGAATGGAGCTGCATTCCACATTTTTACCATACACCGTTTTATTGCTATGCATATTCATTTGGAAATCTATTAGCATTGTCACTATTCCAAAGATACAAAAAAGAAGGAAATGGTTTTGTGAAATCATACATGGACATTCTAGCAGCTGGCGGTTCAAAAAAACCGGAAAAACTACTATTAGAACATGGATTTGANATCAAATCACCCAAATTTTGGCAAGAAGGTTTTGATTATGTTAATCAGCAAGTCAAAGTGTTATCATCATTAAACTAGATGCGGATTAGAAATTATAGAAAACTGTATTTAAAATTAATTTAATTATCGTCACTATTTTTCGGCGGGATAAAAGCATCGATGATTTTTGCAGTATCTAAAGCAAGGGTGTCTTTAATTTTTTTTAATGAGTCATCAGGATTGTCAGATTGTGAAAGCAAATGATTAAGTTGATCAAGAATTGCATATGAACTCTCAATGTCAATAATTCAGAGATATTTTTTTCACTTGTAAAATCAACTTCAGTCATATTTACTGCCTGATTTGCCATTTGGAAAGTAAAAGAAGAGGAGTATCCACCTCGCGTAAAAGCAACATCACGAAGAACTAATTTTTTAACTTCATCAGGATTACCCATCCCAGTTCGAGCAACCATATCATTTAGTTGATCCAAAATAGCATATTGAACTCTAGATTGTAACAATTCAGGAATAGTTTTTGCATTTTCTATTTCAGTAATGCTCACTTTTTCATTACCGATTGTGATAAATTTGTTCATGATTGTAATTAAAATTATTTTGTCTATAAAGGATTGCGAGAAATTTGTTTTATTTGATTTTAGAATAATGGGGCTGGCAGTCCAACGCATGGACTGCCAGCTTGTTCCCCGAACGGTTTGAATTCGATGTCATTTGTGTATCAAAAATAATATGATTTAAACCTTTAAGTTATTTTAAGTCCAATTTTTTGGGTTTGATTTTTCTTATCGTACCCAATAAAATCCCAATTGTAATTCCCAATTGATAAAGAAAATAAAGTAGAACTTCAAAAGTGCTAGGAGTAAGATCAGTGAATCTACTCAAAGCTGTAAAAAGCAGCAACAAAGCACTAAAAAAGAAAATAAATGCTTTTGTAATTCCATGTATATCTGTAAATTTTAAAACAACAAAAGTCATGACCATAATTGAAATAGCTAATACAGTCAAAAACCCAGTATTCATTCCAAAAATTAAAAATACCGAAGAAATTATATCGCCACTACTGGCTACAGACAAATTAGTTAGATCAATTTTTGTGGGAGATTGAAAACGTGGAACACTAAGAACTGCATTTATTAAAAATAAAAAAAACAATGTGAAGGATACAGTCTTTAGATGATTTTGTAGACGAGGAAATCTTTGAAGAATAGCCCTACCTAGAATGATTCCTTGGGACAATCCAATTCCAAATGTGGTTAAAATTACAATTAATTGGATCACAGGATCATTGAAACTCTCAACGAGTATAGGAAATAACGCCATCTATTTACAGATCAACACACATCAAAATAGCAGTTTCTAAAAAATAGATAATCATAAGAGTGTATTAAAAATAGCATAATTAAAGATAAGTAAATTTAATATTTCAGAATTAGAGGATCATCACATGTTAAAAACAATATGTGTTCTTGCCATAATTGGAATTATTGGAATTTCAACAAATTATGCATATTCACAAGAAATAGGTTTAGCAACATTTCAAGAATCAGCACAGGTTGTCATAGACAAAAAAATAAATCAAGAGAGCATAGCATCAATAACATTATCAAGTTCCAATCTTCAAGAAATCAAAATTCCATCAGAATTAGAACAAAAAATAAGAGAAAATCAAAGAATTCAAGCAGTTGTCATAACAAATCAAAATAATTGCATATTAGGAGTCTATGATCAATCATGTATAATTATCAACATAGAAAGAAATCCAGGAGATAAAGGAATTAATGCCATACAAGATTCAAGTAGAAAATTAGCAGATTCATACATAGATGAAATTAATCAAGTATTTGATACAAATGCAGAATTTCTTCAAGTGTACATCCACACAAATGATGCTACAAATCAGGCATTAGATACATCAGGGATTATTTCAGGTGGAGGAGTAATTTCAGCAGTATACACAATGCCAATGGAGGATACAGGTTCAATGTACGGTAAATTATCATCAATGTTACTTTCAAAATCAATCAGAGATGGAGAGGGTTTCTATAACATTGCAAAAATATTATCCGAGGAGCAAAATGCCAAAATGTCATTTTCGATAATTCCAACAGAATCAAAATCACTATTACAACTAAGAGTTTCAGTAGACAATCAAATTCCAAAAGAAAGTGAACTAGAT
>JGI26239J51126_1000682_pt1 | contig 17314 bp, 12 predicted proteins | sample SaaInlV_130m_DNA_3_FD_51126 | JGI IMG/M metagenome (IMG submission 51126)
TGCCCAATAATTTGAATTTGCTTCAAGCCATATCCGACATNTATTCTTTGCCAAAAATCGACAATCAAATCTTTAAACGACAGAATCTTAAGCACCGCTAAAATTGCGCATAAAAATAATGGTAGATAAAAAAATAGAAGTCGGTTCTTTAGGGGTGCCCAATAATCGTTACGCATAAAACAAACATCATACAAAAGTAGAACGATGGGAAAAGTTAAAGCAGTTTCTTTGCTTAAAATTGACGCTAAAAAACAAATCAGGGTTGAAACGTAAAGCAAAAATCTTGGTAATGGTTTTCGTTCACGGAAACTTCCAAGAATAAAAGACAGTAAGGCGGAGAGNTAAAAAAAACTACTCAAGCCAACGGCTCTTGCNGAAATATAATTTACGGTTTCTGAGTGAACTGGATTGATTGAGAAGAGTAGAGTTGTAATGCCTGCAATTGAAAGGGCTTCCTTCTTGTTTAATGAAAGCCCTTTTTTAATGGTGATGAAAGCTATGAAGAAGATAACGATTGAAGTGAAAAAATGAAGAGAAGTGTTGACCAAGTGATAGCCGAATGGATTTAATTGACCTTTTGAGTAATTAAAAATAAGGCTCGAGTAAAATAAATGTCTATATTTAGGAGGATAAAGCTTGCCAAACCAATCATGAGCCCCTTTTTGCACGACTTCAAACTTAATAACGACTTCATCATCAAAGTTAAAAGGAGCGTGAAATGTAGTTGAATAGAGAAGCGAAAGAATTACGAGTAATAGGACACAAAAAACCACTGCTCGCTTATTCAAATAAATTTCCATGATATTTTTCTTGTTTCTTCTTTTCTAATCGTTTTAAAAGAAGCAGCAAAACCCCAATATTAATAATAACGAAAAGAAAATAGAGGGGTATAAAATTAGGGATTAGGTCAATGTTATATGCGGGTAATAGTGAAGTAAGGTTAAGGTAAAAACAAACAATAAATAGAATAGTNATCGTCTTTAATTGAGAAAAGCCGAGTTTTATTAAGCGGTGGTGAAAGTGNTGAGCATCTTTTGAGAAAGGACTGATGCCCTTCAATAGCCTTCTGAAAAAAGCAAAAGTAGTATCTAGTATTGGGATTAATAGAGTGATAATGGGGATCAGGTAATAGATTTCATCTGTGTGTTTTTGGCTTAGGGGTAAAAGGGTGATTAATGAAATTAGAAGACCAAGGGGAAGGCTTCCTGTATCACCCAGAATAATCTTTGCTGGTGGAAAATTGAAAATTAAAAAACCAAAAATGCTACCTGTAAGAATTATAGCCAAGAATGAGGCTTCTACCATATTACGTTCCAGGTAAACAAAACTTAAAGTAANGCAAGACAAAAGAATTAATCCGCAGGCCAAACCATCAATACCGTCAACTAGATTNATAGAGTTTGTGATCCCTACGATCCAAAAGACTGTAAGTAAAATCGAAAATGATCCTAAATCAATAACATCGCCTATTCGGTCAATCTGGAATCCAGCTAAAAATAAAATAATTGCTATTATTATTTGCCAAAGAAACTTTATCCTTGAGGAACAGTGATAGATGTCATCATAAATACCTAGGGCCGTCATCATGCACACGCCTAGGGTGATTTTTTGAAATAGATGAAGATTTTCTTGATTAATCCATCCAGAAAAATAAAAAAACCAAAGAACAAAGAGGAAAGACAGGATGACAGGAATTCCACCAAAGGGAAGTACAGGTTTCCCCATCGCAATCATTAATTTGTTAAGCGGATGGATAAGTATGCTCACCTTGGTAAATATTAGTATAAGAGTCAACGTTAGTACAAATGCAGCTACTAAGGAAACTCCATAACCAAAAAANTACATCGAACCAGAAATTAGCGGGCTTTCAATGGTCATTTAATTAAATTCAGTAAGATTTGCAAAAGACACCGAGCCATTATTATCGAATTAATCATATACTGTATAATTAAGTTTGTTTTGCCGTATTTTTGGTTGTAGTAAATCATTCCTTGATGTCGCTTAATAATTACCCGGTAAGTCGAACATGNATTGCTAGATGAAATTTTATGAAAAATTTTCGCATTTGGAAAATAAACAACTCGGAGCCCTTGTTTTTTTATGACTTGGCATAGATCAACATCTTCTATGAATAAAAAATAATTTTCGTCAAAACCATTAGCCTTTTTTAAAGTTAACTGGGACATCATCATGCAGCAGCCTGAAACCCAATCTACTGAGCAAATAGAATCATGGTCATAATCTAGCATCAAATAATCTCTTGAGTAACGATTGTTCGGAAAAAGCTTCGTCGTCAGGGAATATCTATTGAACAAGCCCGACCAAACTGTCGGGAATTTTCTACAAGAAAACTGGGTTGTTTGGTCTGGATTCAATACCTTGGGACCAAGGATTCCAATGGCAGAATCCGATCGAATGTAATGCAGCATTGATTCGACAGCATCTTCTATAACTATGGTATCTGGGTTAATAAAAAGGAGGAAATCGCCGCTTGCTATTTTAGCACCTTGATTGTTAGCCCGCGCGAANCCCACATTTTTTGAATTATTAATGAACTGAATTTTCGTATAGCGTTTTAAAATGGANTCGANACCATCGTCTTTAGAGCTATTGTCAACTAGGATGANCTCAAATTGTATTTTTTTGATTGTCTTGTAAACTGANTCAAGACAGTTGTCCAACATGTGGCTATGGTTGTAATTGACTATGATTATNGATAAGTCCACGGGATTCAGTTGGTGAGTATACGGGAAGGTAANCAATTANATATAACATCCGTATNGAAATGATTATCACTTATATTNAAAGTGAATTCAAGAAAGCTCTATAANTANTGNCTCCTTANTCTTTAGNGAATAANACACTTTGGCTANNATATANGTTTAAATTTNCAANGNTTGGNGGACGAAAACTAATGAGGCGATAGTTCTTACTTCAACTTNAAATGCTTAAGTGATATTTAGATAGTGCCGTAGAGATAAAGGGTATAAGTGCTGAATTTTAGTTGGTTTCAAGGTTGTTACNCAGTATGGTCTGNGAATCTCAATCAGANCAGTTAGTGAAAGAAAATTAAAATNTAAAATAAGTTNATTCTTCAATTATGAACAAAAAAATTTTAGTGACAGGTGGAGCAGGGTTTATAGGATCCCATACGGTNGACGCCCTCATTGAAAGAGGTGATACTGTTCGTGTGTTTGATAATCTTAATTCGCAAGTGCATGGCCTATCAGCAGAAAAACCCCTTTACCTTCATAAAGACGCAGAGTTTGTTCGTGGTGACATACGTGAACGCGATAGTTTACGGAAAGCCATTGAGGGGGTAGATATCATCATTCATGATGCCGCTGAAGTTGGGGTGGGGCAATCAATGTACTCNATAGANCAGTATATTTCTACCAATGTTGGTGGGACCGGTGTTCTCTGGGATATCTTAGTTAATGTCAGTAACAATGTAGAAAAAGTTTTGGTTGCAAGTTCGATGAGCAATTATGGTGAGGGTAGATATGTTTGTCGTGAGCACGGTAAAATTTCCCCAAAACCTAGACCGATAGAGCAGATGCAGGCAGGACAATGGGAAATGCTTTGTCCAATATGTAAGCAACTCGCAACACCGGTTCCGACAGATGAAGATAAAGAAATGCATTGCACGTCTGTATATGCTCAAAGCAAAAAAGATCAGGAGGCCTACTCTCTTATGATCGGTGAGGCGTATAAAATACCAACTGTGGCCTGCCGTTATTTTAATTGTTATGGCCCGAGGCAGAGTTTAAATAACCCGTACACTGGTGCGGCAGCTATTTTTTCTTCGGCGATTAAAAATGGGAAAGCCCCTCTTATTTATGAAGATGGGCACCAGCAACGTGACTTTATTCATGTGAAAGACTTGGTAAGAGCTAAGCTGATGTTGCTAGATTCATCAGAATCAAACTACCAGGTGTTTAATATCGGACGAGGGAAGCCGGGATCAATTCTTGAAGTTGCTAAAACTCTTATTAAAATTTTTGGAAAGTCATTAACCCCAGATGTGATTGGAAAGTTTAGGAATGGAGATATTCGCCATTGCTACGCTGATACTTCTAAAATTAGCGCCTTGGGGTTCGAACCTGAGTTATCCATTGAGGAAGGTTTGACAGATTTAGTGGCATGGGGTGATCAACAGACTGCAGTTTCTCGAATAGAAGATGCACATCAGGAACTTGTGGCCAGAGGACTGGTTGTTTAAAAAAATAGCCGTTAGCTGTAATTCTAAGCCTACCCACCTTTATTTGAATCAACGAAATTGGATAAACTTTTGTCCACGGTAGNTGATGTAAACTATACCGTTGGTATTAAATAAATTCTTTAATACTATAATCATATGCACTCAACGCTTCAAGATTCCNGANCGGTCGTGTCCCAAAAAAAGTTGTTTTTAATCGGAGGAATTTTTTATCTTTTATTTCTTCTGTTGACTCCACTNGGGCTTTTCAACGATTGGATTCCACCCCTCACACATTCTGGGTATTACTCAGTAAAAACAGTCGACGGGGGCGATGATACTGCTTATTACTCATATTTAAGGTCATTATTTTTCGACGGTGATCTGGATTTTATAAACGAGCGTTATTATGCTCATGTCAATCGCTTCAATTCAACCGGCTATGTTTTCAGTAATTGGCAGTTAGGCCAAGGAGTGCTTTATCTCCCATTCTTTATAGTAGGACATTTCATTGCTTTGCTTTATAGCCAATTGGGGTATCCGATTAAGGCCGATGGTTATTCATCTCCTTATTTCGTTGCTACTGCAGTTGCATCGGCAACGTATTTATTTGCCGGACTCATGATCATGTGCCGGGTTCTTAAAAAAATTGTGGACGAACGGATTGCAGTAATCGCAAGTGTATCTCTTTGGATGGCGTCCCCCTTATTGTATTACACCTTTATTCGCCAGCGAATGGCACATACCACTGAATTTTTTCTTGCTGCATTATTTGTAATGGCGTGGCTTCATTATCGNGGGTCAAATAAAAAAATTCATCATGCCGTTATGGGGGCTTGTCTAGGGTTGCTATGTCTTGTTCGCCTGATAAATGCAAACTACGGGGTTCTTTATATCGTCGATGTCATTTTCTTATGGTATGCAGGAAAAGGTTCTATAAATTCTACCAAGATAACAGATACTTTGCTGAACACCCTTTGTTTCATTGCCATGTTTTTGGTTTTTTTATTGCCCCAATTTGTAGCGTGGAATCAATTGAATGGGTTCATTATTTCCCCTTATCTTGTGGAAACATTCCATAGCCAAGCAATTGAAACATCAACTTCATCTACGATGTTTGGCAGTAAGTTACAGGATCTTTTTTTTAGTGCAAAATGGGGGCTAGCAGTAGCTACTCCTTTATGGTTTGCCGGCTTTATTGGACTTTTNATANCTGGTCCAGTTTCTAAAAATATACGAGTTGCCTCCTTAGCGTCGTTAATTTCNTTGATAGTCGTTATGCTGTCTTTTGTAGAGTCTGATGCTTACGGCAATCGATATTTTATAGCAGCTGCAGTCTTATTTACCATCGGGTTAGCCAACCTTATGGACAGGTGCTTTAGAAATAAAGTGATGCGTTATGCAACCATAGTTTTCATTGTGGTTAGCGTGATTAGTCAATATTTAATGATNGTTCAGTATAAGGTGGTCCTTCCATACAATCATCCGCATTTTTCTATCGAGGCTCTATCGGGGACCTTTCAGGTTTTTTTCAACCATCCGTTACTCCTGTTACGCTCGACCAATTTTTTTCGGTTGATGGGTTTCGAACATGCAGAGTGGGATTATGTAGATGGCATATATTTATTGATGCTTCCATTAGCACAGTTCGCTTGCGTGATAGGTGTCTTGTTTTTATTTAGAAGTTCCATGCAGAGTGCATCCGTCTTGAAAAAAATATTACAGCCGAAGAATGTGGTTGTAATGGGAGTTCTAGTCAACTTGGTATTGGTTGGAGTCGTTGGAATTTCCGCCCCAGATAAATCTGCGCAGGAAATAGAAAAACGAGCGACCTACAAACAACTCCTTTCCGCTGGGGATTCATTTCTGGCTAAGGGAAATTTTGAATCAGCACGGGTTTCATTTAGCAAGGCCTCGGACCTAATGCCTGATTTGTGGACGCCGTATTTTAAGAATGGGACTGTTTTCGGCAGTCAAAATAAATTTAAACAAGCCGAACAGGAATATAGAAAAGGCCTTGAGGTTTATCCGGACCACCCGTCTCTTCTGGCAAACTATGGAGCGACTCTTGCGGTTTTGGGGGAAATTAATAAAGCCGAGCCTATATTACGTGCGGCTATTCGTCAATTGCCAAATAATCCCAGCACATACAATTCATTAGCCCAAGTTTATCTAAGGCAGAAGAAGCCTAAAAAAGCACGCGATATGCTTTTATTAGCAGTAACGGTGAACCCAAACTTTGCGACAGGGCATGCAAACTTGGCAATGTTCTATGCTATGATAGGTCAACTAAACCAAGCTAAATTCTATTTAGAAAAAGCTCTTCAATTGGGCTTAAGGAATTCGGTGACAGAAAGTTTACATAGAATTTTGCAAAGGCCTCTTAAAAAGCATTAATACAAAAAATTCCAGGACCGGATGCAATGGATGAAATTGATTATTTCCCTAAACGCGATAAGTTTAAGGTTCAAAAAGATGTAGGTTTCGATTGGAACAAGCTTAAGAAACAAAAGATAGACCAACCTGCCAAAACTAAGCCCGCCCGATCATCTCCTGAGGAAAAAAATAGGTAGTATCTCAGCATAAAACCTTAAATTCTTTTGTTCATGCATTTATGTTTTCTTGTCTAATCCGAATGTATGACTTATCATAATCCTAATAAAACATAAAACTTGCCAACCAAGGAGCCGCCACATGATGGTAGTTCAGAATACTTTTAAGCTTCTAGTATCAGTCCAGGTTATTTTTTTAATCGGCATCTTTTTTTCGNGCAACGTTTTAGCTGACGTGCCAAAATTATTGGCCCAAGCTGATCAGAGTCGTTTAATGGGTGATTACNCATTGGCAGAGAAAGCCTATACAGAGGCGTTGGCAAAAGAGCCGAAGAATTATCGTATTTTAAAGTCACTAGTGGAGGTTAAGGTTATTCTCGAGAAGTATTCGGAGGCTAAGCCTTTAGCAGAAAAACTTCTTTCGCGTAGGATCATGTTGCAAAAAAAAGTGAAGGTTTTTGTGGTAGGACAGNNAGGTGCTTTAAAGGGAGTAATTTCGCCTAAAACACGTACCCCGTATCACATGGCTGAGTTAGTTGACGAGACAGTGGTTGCTGCCCAGTCTGGGAAAAGTAATATGAGAAACTATCTAGACTCAAAAACTAAAGAGGAGATTCCTCACTACAGGCTGTTTTTTTTAGAGTCAGGAAAGATGAAGTTGGTCCCAAAAAATGAGGTTAGGATAGAGTATGTAGGTATTCCACGCATAGATCATGAGCAAGTGAAGGAACTATATTCGAAAATACAATTAAAGCTTATTGACGCTTCGGGTGTGGNAAAGAAGATAGAGATGATCGCAGTAGCAGGTGGTTGCTTTGACATGGGAAGTACTAAAGGTGCNCTTTTTGAAAGCCCTGTGCATAAAGTCTGTTTGTCTCCATTTAAAATCGAAAAATATGAGGTTACGCAAAAATCTTTCCAATCTGTGATGGAGACTAACCCTTCTCGGTTTGTGTCGGCAGATTTTCCAGTCGAAAGTGTTACTTGGCAAGAGGCAAATAAATACTGTAAAAAAACAGGAAGAAGACTGCCAACAGAGGCGGAATGGGAGTTTGCTGCACGTGGCGGAACAACTACAGAATACTATTGGGGAGAAAAATTTGATTCATCAAGAGGAAATTTTTGCGATATGAATTGCGATATGAATGTTCGAATTGCAGATGCGTCAGATGGCTATAAATATACCGCTCCCGTTGGTAAATTTCCACCAAACCCACTTGGAATTTATGATATGTCGGGGAATGTTGCTGAATGGGTAGCCGATTGGATGGATACCGAACAAAATTACTATCTCATTAGTCCCAAAGATAATCCGTTGGGACCCACGCGAAAAAATATTCGCGACTTTGATGGAGGAGCCAATGAGAAAGTTTTACGCGGGGGATCCTGGGGGGGGGGGATAGAAACCTTACGTTCTGCATGGCGCAAGGCTTTCTTCAGAAATTATCGGTTTGAGAATCTAGGTTTTCGGTGCGCTAAAAATATGTAAGTCAAGAGCCCCTTATTTTTTGACCTCTTTTCCTGACTGCCACAAGAATATTTTTCCCGAAAAAATATCTCAACCCTAAAGCATCCAAANCTTCACTAACAGGATAGATGAGTTTGTCGTAAAGTAAAAGACTCGTCTTGCCACCCAACCNTAAACGACCTTTGTATCCAAAAAACTTAATTGCCAAAGAAGCAAAAAAACCAATTGAATCAACATAGAACGAATCTATTANTTCGAATCTACTTTTTCTCAGTTTTTCGAATAGTTCTTCCTTATGATAACGACGATAGTGTCCAATAGAAGAATCAAGCTTAGAATACAGGCACATAAAAGCAGGTACATATATAACCAAATGACCTCCAGGCTTGAGCATTGCGTGAATATTTCTTAATGCCTCAACGTCATCATCTATATGTTCTAAAACATTAGAAGTGTATATACCGCTATACGTTTTTGTGATTGATCCGGGTTTGTCATAACATTTAAAGCCCCTATTAATAAGTATGTTCCGCAAACTATCATCTATCTCTAGACACTCTGGCTTNACACCTGTTTTTATTTCCCAATTTTGAGCAAGCGTCCCAACCCCAGCGCCAAACTCAAGGACTTTGTCTGTGTTTCTAAGATATTTTAAGATTTTTATTACAATAGAATTCTTATAGTTATTTAGGAATTTCTCATCTATTAAAAGTTCTTTAGAGCCAGAATATTCTGGGTTGCAAAGCGATTGATATGTACCCCGTNCATTTAGAGTATTTTTATTCATAGTTAAAATTTTTTCCGTAGAGAACTTACTTGCTANCTCNGGGGACAANAGGTCGTGTTTGTTTTTTCTTNAGTTCATTCTTTAATATTTTTCCTGTTGCATTTTTGGGTAGNTNGTCCATAACTTGGAANTAATCGGGAACCATGAATGCTGGGAGACTTTTTCGACAAAACGATTTGAGTTCACTTTCAGTTACTGTTTTCTTATGTCTTAATGCAATGCAAACTTTCACTCGCTCTCCGGCTCTTTCATCAGGTACTCCTACGGCCGCAACTTCAGCGATAGAAGGGTGATTCATTAATGCATTCTCAATCGCCAGTGGAGATACATTTTCTCCAGCTCGTATTATTAGGTCTTTTTTTCTGCCGGCTGAGATAAAGAGACGATTTTGTTTGTCAAGATGGCCTAGATCGCCCGTTTTCAACCAACCACCCGAAGTTATCGCCTTAGCTGTTTCTTTAGGAAGATTCCAATACCCCTGCATGACAGTTTTTCCACGAACTAGTATTTCACCTACTTCTTCTGATGGTTGTTCTTTCCCTGTTTCATCAATGATCTTAACTTCTATATTAGGAATAATGGGTCCGACAGACCCAGGAAAACTCCCATCTTTGAAGGTGTTGACGGCGATAACGGGGGAAGTTTCTGTGAGGCCATACCCCTCAATTACTGAAACTTCGAGTGTTTCTTCTACCTGTTCAAGTAAAGCTCGGGGAAGGGCAGCACCTCCAGAGATGCAGTGTTTTAGTGAGGAGAGATTGTAATCACTTCGAGCGGACAGGTCCACAAGGAAACTGTATATTGTCGGCACCAGAGGAAGAATACTTGCTTTATGTTTTTCAATACTTTGAAGAATAGACTTAGGTGCAAATTGTTTTAGAAGAATGAGTGTGCCACCTGCCATGAAAACCATCAATGCCATAATATTACCGAATGAGTGGAACAAAGGTAAGGCAACAATGACACGGTCGTCAGATGAGATTGGAATATGAGTTAGGGTGTCTCGACTATTTGAAAAAAATTGAGACTCATCAAGCATCACTCCTTTAGGCTTTGCCGTTGTTCCTGAAGTGTATAAAATCACGTCAGGGGTAGAGACTGTTCTGCTATGTCGTGATTTTGCTTTGNAACGGCGGGCATTAGTCAAAAAGTTTTCGTATGCTAATGCGTTACTTCCCAGTTCCATAGGGTCGGTAGGGCCGACAACGATTTTATTCTTAAAAGTTTGAAGAAATGGAATGGTTTCCGGTTTGATGAATGTTGAGTCAACGACAATAGAGTCGATACCCGCATCTTTCGTAATGTAGATTAAATCTTCGGGTTGCAATAGAAAATTATAGGGGATGGCAGTGATCCCTTTTAAAAAAGCCCCCATCAAGGCGACTAAATATTCTTTTTGATTCAGACAAAGTAGTCCAAGTTTGCTTTGCGAGGTTAATTGCAAACAGCTCAATCCTCCCGAAAAACGCTCAACTTGTTCGAGCAGTTGTTCATAGGTGATGGTGGCTTCACCGTCAATAATTGCCGGTTGATCGGGAGTTTGGTCTGCGTGATCCTTGATTAAATTATAAAATTCTAGAGCCATAAATTTCTTTCTTAGGGGTTAGCTGAAAAGCGAGCGTAAAATCCATTGGGAAGTTGAAGGCCTGACCCGGTATCGTATATGGACATGTCTCCTGTTTGAAAACGCCCAGAATCAGGGGAGACCAAAAACTTGATCAGCATGTTTTTTAGAGACAACGAGGATATCCCCGGAGAATGCGTGGTTAATAAAATAAACTTAGGAGACTCGGATAAAATATTTTTGCACAAGGCTAACAATGTAGTCATTTGGGTTTCTATATTCCACACTTCTCCCTTAGGGCCCCGTCCAAAAGAAGGGGGATCCATGATGAGAGCGTCATACTTTCTGTTACGGCGATATTCACGTTGGAGGAATTTTTCAGCATCATCAACTATCCAGCGGACTGAGCAATCAGTAAGCCCAGAGGACTCTAAATTCTTCCGCGCCCAGGTCACAGAAGTTTTAGAAGCATCTAAATGGGTGACATTTGCCCCCTTTGCAGCGGCCGCTAATGTACTGGCCCCNGTATANCCGAACATGTTAAGAACATTGGGTTTATTGCCGTTAAGCTCCTTGACTTTGTTTGCTATCCAGTCCCAGTTTTGGGCTTGTTCNGGAAACAAACCCAAATGTCCAAATGAGGTGGNCTGGACNGTNAAAATAAGATCTTGAAATCGGAGTGGCCAACCATTTTTTGGAACTGGATTGCGAAAGGTCCATTCGCCACCTCCTGTTGATTTTCCTTTGTGGTGACTGAACTCACCGTTGGCTTTATCCCATTCGCTTTTAGATAATTGCGGAGGCCAGATAGCCTGAGGGGCGGGGCGAACAAATGTGTAAGGTCCAAACCGCTCTAGTTTTTTGAAGTTTCCGGTATCCAATAATTGGTAATCGAATTCTTTCACTGGTAAAGGATTATTAGAGAAGGTGGGTTTCATAATGGTGTCTATATAAACTCACAGGACTTAGTACAATTATTAAAAAGAAATTAAATATAAAAATATATTTATGGCGATAATTATAGCAAAAATTTTATCTATAGTGAGGGTAGGTCTTTTAAGTGTCCTAGCAGTTCTAGTGATATTTTTTATTTCCTCGGGTTGTGTGAAAAAAGAAGAGGTCGCAAAAAAGAAGCGTGAATTTTCTCTGCCGGTTCAAATTGGTAAGATCATTTTTAAAGATGTGACAGATCAAGTTCGCACGGTTGGAAATATTCATGCAGAACAACGCGTGATCATCAATTCAGAAGTAGTGGGGCAGGTTACCGACGTTGAAGTAAGAGAAGGCGATACAGTCAAAAGTGGCGATCTTTTGGCACGAATAGACTCTAGAGAATACCAGCTTGAGGTAGAAGAACTTGAAGCCGAAATATCTGTCGCTGAAGAAGAATTTAAAAAGGCTGTCGAAGGATTACGGCCAGAAGAGAAAGAAAAATTATTGGCGAGAGTTAGAGTAAATGAAAGTGCTCTCGGTTTAGCTATTAAAGAACAGGATCGGTTTCAAAAGCTAGTAAAAGATGGAGTGACTGCTCAGTCGATTCTTGACGAGGTAGATGATCGGGTTCGGCAGGCTGAAGAAAGACTGCGTGAAGGGAAGGCAGCCTTTGAAGCTGCCAAACAGTCCCGCCATGAAGATATTGAACAACTTAAAGCAGAAGGAAAAGGAATTGTTAAGCGATTAGAGAAGGCGCAGCTTGATTTNTCGAAAACACTTATTCTCGCACCATTTGGTGGGGTANTTATAAATAAAAAAATTGAGGAGGGGGCTTTTGTGCAGGCAGGATCGCCAGTTNTCGAAATGGTTAGCTCGGCTCGATTGAAAGCGGTCCTTGAAATGCCACAGGNATACCGAAATAAGCTGAATAAACTTAAAGGTATTGATTTTTGGGTTAAGGAACTTGGCTTGAAATTCAAGGGCAGGGGGAATTTGCGAGTGATTCCAGATGCAGATATCTATTCTGGCAATATACGCGTTCAGATGGAATTGCATCGACCTAACAGTGTTCTTTTTCCAGGACTTACTTTGGTAGGAATAATGAATTTTGGTGTTCGTGAAAATGTAATGCATGTCCCTTCTGTTGCGCTGGTAATAAGTGAAAATGGAACTGTGGTTTATGTAGTTAAAGAGGGCAAGGCGCACCTTATTCCTGTAAGAGCTTATAAAGAACAAGGCGAACTTGTCGAGATAGATGACTTTACTCACCAACTTTCATCCGACTCAGAATTAATTCTTAGAGGAGCTGGTGCTGTATTTCCTGGAGTAAAAGTATTCATCACTAATTTTGAGCCTGAAACAGGAACAAACTTTGCTGTTGAACCAAAGAAAAATAAAACACGAATTAAACCTGATCAACCAGAAGCCTGATGAAGCTAATCGATAAATCTATACGTAACTATCATTCTGTTACTGTTGTGATGGTTCTCGTATCTGTGGTGGGTATCATTTGTTTTAACACGCTTCCTCGCCAACTTACACCTACGGTTGATAAACCTCTTATAGAAGTTCGTACAGAGTATATTGGTCTTTCGCCAAATGAAGTAGAGCGTAATATCACCCGTCGCCTCGAAGAGCAATTGGAGTCAGTTGAAGGTTTGAAAAAAATGACCTCTCGTAGTCAGCATGGTNTGAGTACCATTACTTTAGAGTTTGAGTGGGGTACTGACAANAAAATTGCAATGATCGATGTTAACAATAAACTTCAGCAAGTGAAGGACCTGCCAGTACTTTCAGATAAGCCTACCCTTAAAAGTGTCTCTACAGATAACTCAAATCCAATTATGTGGATTGTTTTTGATAAGCCAGATCCAAAAATGCCTAAAATAAACCAGAATTATAGGTACGAAATTGGGAAGGATATTATTATTCCTGCTCTACGAAGAGTCACTGGAATAGCAGACGTTTGGCATTTTGGTGGGGAAGAAAGAGAAATGCGAGTTGAGTTTAACCCTTATAGTATTGCCAGGTTACGGATCACTTACGATGAAATTATTAANCGATTGCGAGATGAAAACAAAAATACGCGNGCAGGATTTCACGATGAAGAAGGAAGAGCTTACACGGTACGTGCGTTAGGAGAGTTTTCTAGTACTAGTGAAATTATGGAGACGGTCATAAAGCGTGATGGAGATCGTACTATTAGAGTTAAAGACTTTTCTATTGTCGAGGATAGTTACAAGAGAACAGATTCCCTAGTTCGTATTAGTGGTGAATTGTCCAACGCATTTGGTGTAATTAGGAAGGCAGGGGCTAACGTGGTAGAGACCTGTAACGAAGCAGAAAAAATGGTAGAGAAACTAAACAAGGAACTGCTTAATCGAGGAATACCGCTCAATCTAAAAATTGTTTATAAGGATGTGGATTACATTGATGAAGCAATGCGACTAGTTAAATCGAACCTTAGCTTTGGAGCTATGTTAGCTGTTGCGGTGCTACTATTATTTTTAGGGTCGGTACGTTCGGTTTTGATTATCGCCATAAGTATTCCGGTTACCTTGGTGGCGGTGTTTATCATTCTGAAAATTTTAGGCCGTAGTATTAATATTATTTCTCTTGCGGGCATGGCCTTCGCAGTGGGCATGGTGGTAGACAATTCTATTGTTGTCTTAGAAAATATTTATCGACATCTGACGATGCGAAAAGGTGTTTTTAAGGCGGCTTATGATGGTGCTGCGGAGGTCTGGGGTGCAGTGCTCGCTTCTACACTAACTACTCTAGCTGTATTTGTTCCTATAGTTTTTATTGAAGAAGAAGCAGGTCAGATGTTTCGAGATATTGCGATTACCATTAGTGGCAGTATTGCTTTATCTTTGATTGTTTCCATTACAGTGATTCCTACTTTAACCACTTTATTGATTCGTCTTAGTCCAGGCGAGATTTACGAACCAGGATTTCTTCATCGTACATTGCTTCGTTCGTTGGTTCTTTTTGGTTCTAAGGTGGTTGAAGGATACACAAAGATTATGAGTCGCTTACTGGACAAGTCGATTAAGGGGATCATTGCGAAAGTGGGAGTAATCGGTGGGATCATTACGGTAATGTTATGGAGTATTACCATTCTTCCCGAGAAAGATTACCTTCCTTATGGCAACACTAACATGGTTTTTATGCTGATCGAACCGGTAGCAGGGGTGCAGGCAGAAACAAATATGAATTATTTTGCACCTTATGAAAATAAGATTGTTGGGATGGAGGATGTGGACCGTAACTTTACCGTGTTCGCCTCTCGGTTCAACGGTGGAGGTGCTATTGTGAAAAGGGAGTTAGCCTCGGGTCAACGTGGGGAAGTGAAAATGGCTATAAAGGCTAGGGAAATGGGAAAAGAGATTTTTAAGATACCGGGCTATAGGTTTGCGTTCGCATTACAAAGGCCAATATTTCGCTCAGCAGACAAAACATTCCAGGTAGAAATTACTGGCCCTGATATCCTAAAACTAAAAAATATCGCATTGGGTTTAATGGGCAAACTTTCAGGTAGCGAAGGCGTGCATTCAGTTAGGCCGGAATTCAAATTTGGCAACCCAGAGTTAAGGTTTATTCCNCGTCGTGAACAGGCAGCAAGGCTTAACATGGGAATGAATGAACTGGGGAATATTATCGAGTCACTTAATGCNGGTAAATACTTGGGAGAATATAACGATCAGGGNGAGCCCATTGATTTTGTTTTGGTACAGAGAAAGAAAGGAAGCAAACTTGGGCTGAATGACTATCAAGATCTTCCTATTTGGACCAAAGAAAATAAGATGACCCATTTAGGTCATTTGGCAGACATTGAAGTTAATGCGGGTCCTGCCCGTATCGACCACATAGAGAAAGAAAGGGCTATCGTCTTAAGAGTTCAAGTAAAAAAAGATTTTCCAATGCAACAGGTGATAAATCGGATTGAGAGTGAACAATTAGTTCCGGCTAGGCAAACTTTAGGTGAAGATTTTGGTTTAGGTGTAGGGGGTGCAGCAGATGAACTTGCCTCGACACAAAAATCTCTTCTGAATAGTTTTTATTACGCAGTCGGGTTTATTTATCTTTTATTGGTGGCATTGTTTGCTTCTTTTTTGCATCCTCTCATTGTGATGCTTACAGTTGTTCTTGCAGTTTCTGGGTCATTCGTGGGGATTGTTGGCAATAACGTTTTACAAAGAAAAAATATTCTGGATATTCTTAGAGAGTGGAAAGTATCTGACGCAGAGACTCTTGCTGGAGGCTGGAACTGGATTACATTCGATATATTAACTCAGTTAGGAATCGTTATTCTTGCCGGTATTGTTGTGAATAATGCCATTCTTATAGTTCACCAGATGCTTAACAATATTAAGTCTGGCATGGACGAGAGGGAGNCACTTTTAAAATCCTGTGAAACTAGGCTGAGGCCCATTATGATGACAGTTACTTCCAGTATATTCGGAATGATTCCACTGGCGTTAGGTGAAGGAGCGGGTACTGAACTTTACCGAGGCATGGGTACCGCTTTGATTGGCGGCTTGGGAGTGTCGGCCATATTCACACTTTTTCTCGTTCCCATTCTTTTATCTCTTCTTATGGACATTGGTTACCATACTCATAAAGGTGATCTTGTAAAAGGTTCTCTCATAGATCCAAGAGAAATTAGCGCATCGAGTGTACCTGCAGAATAGAATGTTTAGTAAAGTTTTAAAGCTTGAACTTCTCCCAAGTTTTTGGCTCTAGAGCAGTTAGTGTGATTTCGTCGCTTGAAATGGGATGATTGAAAACCAATTTGTGGGCATAAAGACCAATTTCTTGATTTGGCAGAGGTTCTGGGGCCCCATACTTTACATCACCTAGGATGGGGTGACCGATGAATGCCATTTGTGCTCTAATTTGGTGAAATCGCCCTGTAGAAAGTGATACTTCAAGTAGAGATTTTTTTTCCAGGGAATTGATAACCTCATATGATAACTCCGAACGTTTTGCAGTAGGTGTTTCTCTAGGGAAAACCGTAGCTCTTAGCGACTTTTCCTTTCGAAGATAATGCACGAGAGTGGTGTGCTTTGCTTTTAATTTACCAAGGACAATCGCCCTGTAGTATTTTTTTGGGGTTCCTTCCCGAAATTGTTTAGAAAGTCGAGAGGCTGCTTTTGAAGTACGAGCAAACAGGACAACACCAGAGACATTACGGTCTAAGCGGTGAACTAGTCCCAAAAAAACATTATTGGGCTTATTATATTTATCTTTAATCCACTGGCGGGTTTGGTCAATTAATGACTCATCTGTATTACGGTCGGGTTGTGTTAGAAGTCCCGCTGGTTTGGTTACAGCTATAAGGTGGTTGTCAATATAAATAATTCTATCGGTAGGGTGGATCACGCACTAGAATTCTTAATTGATTTCTCAATATGTTCGGGCGTCACAATTCCGCCAGATATAACGTATTTAATGCCCTCTTCGATTGTCATATCAAGTGTAATGAGCTCGCTAGGATCAGCGAATACTACAAACCCTGAAGTTGGGTTCGGTGTGGTGGGTATGAAAATCTTCATATGGTTGTACTTGTAAGGCGTTGAAGTTCGCCGCTTGTTTTTCCCTGTAACAAAGGCGATTGCGTGAGCTCCTTTTCTCGGGAACTCAATGAGTACCACTTTAGTGAATGACTTTGTATCCATTGTCGCAAAGGAAGATACGACCTGCTTAGTACCTTTATAAATACGCCGAACAAAAGGAATTCTCTCTATAAATTTTTCCCATAAATGAAGTATTTTTTTTCCAAATATATTGGTGGTCACTGCGCCAACAA
>JGI26239J51126_1000724_pt1 | contig 16379 bp, 27 predicted proteins | sample SaaInlV_130m_DNA_3_FD_51126 | JGI IMG/M metagenome (IMG submission 51126)
ATGAGGATATTGTGGATGCGATTGAGAATTCGGGTATTGCGGCGGTAAAAATAAGAACTAATCTTACCTGCGAATCAAAGCAAGGGTTGTGTATTAAGTGTTACGGTCGCAATATGGCGAATTTAGACTGGGTGGAGATTGGCGAGCCGATAGGTGTTATTGCTGCTCAGTCTATCGGTGAACCTGGGACTCAGTTGACAATGCGTACTTTTCATATTGGTGGAACCGCCAGTCGTGTGGTCGAACAGACCACGCTGCAAGCGAAAAAAATGGGTAGAGTTAAGTACTCTGGGTTGCGTACCATTAAAAACCAACGTGGTGAAAATATTGTAATGAATCGTAACGGGGCAATTGTTATTGAAGACGAGGGTGGTCGAGAGTTGGAAAGGTATGCCATCGTTTATGCCGCGAATCTTAAGGTGAATGATGGGCAGGATGTTCAGTCAGGCCAAACCCTTGTGGAGTGGGATCCGTATACCGATTCTATTCTCACTGAGGTTGCGGGAATTGTTGCGTTTGGGGACGTGGTAGAGGGTGTGACGATGAAGGAAGATTTTGATGAGATAACGGGATTGTCTACCAAGGTAATAATTAGTAACAGAGACGAAAAAAAACAACCACGAGTTTCTATTAAGGATTCGGAGGGTGAAACTCTTCGGCGTTACCTTTTGCCAGCAGGTGCGCATATTTCTGTTGCCGAGGGTCAGAGTTTGCATGCGGGTGACTTGGTGGTTAAGATTCCAAGGGAGAGTGCCAAGACAAAGGATATTACTGGTGGTTTGCCTCGCGTTGCAGAGCTTTTTGAAGCTCGTAAGCCTAGCGAACAGGCGACAATTTCGGAAATTTCTGGCAAGGTTAAGTTTGGTGGTTTTGTTAAGGGAATGCGGCAGGTGTTTGTTGTGAGCGATTCAGGTGAAGAGTGTGAATATCTTATTCCGCGCGGAAAGCACATTAATGTTCATGAGGGGGATATGGTTATTCCTGGCGAGGCGTTAATGGATGGAGCAAGTAATCCGCATGATATTCTTCGGGTGCTTGGTGAGAATGAATTACAATACTACCTCGTTAATGAAGTGCAGGAGGTTTATCGTTTGCAGGGTGTGACTATTAACGATAAGCACATTGAAGTTATTGTTCGCCAAATGTTGCGTCATTTGATTATCGAAGATCCTGGTGATACTCAATTTTTGCTTGGGGAGCAGGTTACTAAAAAGGTTTTTAGTAAAGCTAATCAAGAGGTGATTAAAAATAAGAAAAAACCCGCTAAAGGGGCCCCTGTTTTACTTGGTATAACAAAGTCGTCTCTTAGTACTGAAAGTTTTATTTCTGCTGCATCGTTTCAAGAGACGACGCGCGTTTTGACCGAAGTGAGCGTGAGCGGAAAGCGGGATAATTTAGTCGGGTTGAAAGAAAATGTCATTATGGGGAAATTGATCCCCGCGGGAACTGGATGTCGATCGTATGCCGGAATTCAAATTGAAGAACCTCGTGTAGAAGTAGAAGAAGAACAGGAAGAGGGTGAGTCTGAAGAAGTTCCACTCGCTGCAGGCTAGAATAAATTTTTCGAGCATATTTTTATCTTGACTCCATTCAAAACAGTGATAGAATTACCAGCTTTTCATATCCTGTTTAATTAAATTTTTAGATTCTCAGAGCTGAGGATTTTGTCCTTTAGAGGCCATTTTTTCAATGGCTTGTCTTTTGGGGAGGTACTTTTTTTGCCAACAATCAATCAATTAGTTAGGTCTGGACGTAAGTCTCCGGTTAGGAAGAGCGCGAGCGCGGCATTAAAGTCTTGCCCTCAGAAGAGGGGTGTTTGTGTTCGTGTTTACACTTCGACTCCTAAAAAGCCTAATTCGGCTTTGCGAAAAGTGGCCCGTGTGAGATTGACTAATGGTATGGAAGTCACCACTTATATTCCGGGAGTTGGTCATAATCTTCAAGAGCATTCCATTGTGATGATCCGCGGGGGTCGTATTAAGGATCTTCCGGGCGTTAGGTATCATGTGGTGCGAGGGCTCCTTGATACTCTTGGTGTCGATGGTCGAATGCAGAGTCGGTCTAAGTATGGAACGAAGCGTCCTAAGAAAGAAAAAAAATAATCAATGGCTAGAAGAAGAGTAGCAGTAAAAAGAAAAATTTTACCGGATCCCAAGTTCGATGATCTGTTGGTTGCCCGTTTTATTAATAATCTTTTGAAGCAGGGTAAAAAGAGCGTGGCGGAGGGTATTTTCTATGGTGCTCTAGATGCTGTGGGTGAAAAGACTAAGGAAGATCCGATTAAAGTATTCAAAAAAGCGGTAGATAACGTTTCGCCTCATTTGGAGGTCAAGTCTCGCCGAGTGGGTGGTGCTACGTATCAGGTGCCCGTAGAAGTTAGAGATAGTCGTCGTACTGCCCTTAGTATACGGTGGATAATTCAGAATGCGAAAGCGAGATCCGGACGTTCGATGTCCGAAAAGCTTACAGGGGAAATAGTTGATGCTTATAATAATGCTGGGGGCTCAATTAAGAAGAAAGAGGATGTGCATAGAATGGCAGAGGCTAACAAGGCTTTTGCTCACTATAGATGGTAGTGTTAGGTGAAAATATAGATTATGAGTAAAGAGCTAGACCTTGATAAGGTTCGAAATATAGGGATTATCGCGCATATCGATGCGGGGAAGACTACCACTACGGAGAGAGTTCTGTATTACACGGGTCGTAGTCATAAGATCGGTGAGGTTCATGACGGCAATGCCACTATGGACTGGATGGAGCAGGAGCAGGAGCGTGGAATAACTATTACTTCGGCTGCAACTACCTGTTTCTGGCAGGATCACCAGATTAATATAATTGATACGCCCGGTCATGTTGATTTTACGGCAGAGGTGGAGCGGTCGCTTCGAGTTTTAGATGGGGCGGTTGGTGTCTTTTGTGCGGTCGGAGGTGTTGAGCCTCAGTCTGAGACAGTTTGGCGGCAGGCTACCAAGTATAATGTTCCTAGGCTTGGATTCGTTAATAAAATGGATCGGGCAGGCGCCGATTTTTTGAAATGCGTTAACCAGATGAAAGAAAGGCTCAAGGCTAATCCAGTTCCCTTGCAGTTGCCTATTGGGGCAGAGGCGGACTTCGTGGGGATTATTGATCTGATTGCGATGAAGGCAAGTGTCTATGACGAGAAATCAGCGAACGGGGAAAAGTTTGATGTCGTCGATATTCCTGATGAATGTAGGGAATTGGCTGATGAGTACAGGGAGAAGTTAGTAGAGGCCGCGGCTGATATAGATGATTCCATTATGGAAAAATTCTTAGGTGGAGAAGAGGTTTCATCTGAGGAGATTACCGCGGCAGTTCGTAAGGGGACATTAGAGCTTAAGATGACGCCTATTCTTTGTGGGGCAGCATTTAAAAATAAAGGAGTGCAGCAATTGTTGGATGCTGTTGTAACTATCCTTCCCTCTCCGTTAGACGTACCGTCAATTCAAGGCACCCATCCTGACACCGAAAAAGAAATTACTAGAAAATCTGAAAATAGTGAGCCGTTATCCGCTTTGGCGTTTAAGATAATGACTGATCCTTTCGTGGGTCAGCTGGCGTTTGTGAGGGTCTATTCTGGTGAGCTCAAAAGTGGGTCGTATGTGTATAACTCCACTACGAATCAGCGTGAGCGCGTTGGGCGGTTGCTTAGAATGCATTCTAATAAGAGAGAAGAAATTACTTCTGTGGGTGCGGGGGATATAGGCGCTGTGATTGGGCTTAAAAAAACATTCACTGGTGATACTCTTTGTTTGCAAGAAGAACCGATAATTCTCGAGTCGATAGTTTTTCCGGAGCCTGTTATTTCTGTGGCCATTGAGCCTAAAACTAAGGCTGAGCAAGAGAAGCTTTCGGATGCTATGGTTAAGTTGCTGCAGGAGGACCCAACGTTTAGAGTTAAAGTTGACGCGGAAACAAACCAGACCGTTATTTCCGGTATGGGTGAACTGCATCTAGATATTTTGGTTGATCGGATGCGACGTGAATTTTCGCTGGATGTAAACGTTTCTCAGCCGCAGGTTGCGTATAAAGAAACTATCAGAAAATCTGTTGAGCACAAGCTCAGGTATGCTAAGCAGTCTGGTGGACGTGGTCAGTTTGCTGAATTGGAGATTAAGGTAGAGCCAAGCGAGGACGGAGTTCCTTTTAAATTCATTGATAAGATCCGCGGTGGAGCGATTCCAAAAGAATTCATCCCATCTGTTGAAAAAGGGGTCAAGGAGGCTATGGAGAGAGGTATTCTGTGCGGTTATAACTTGGTGGATGCTCAGGTTACCTTGCTAGATGGTTCGTTTCACGAGGTTGACTCTTCGGAGATGGCATTTAAGATTGCAGCTTCCATGGCTTTTAAGGAGGCCGCGCTTAAGGCGAGTCCGGTTTTATTGGAGCCGATAATGGATGTAGGAGGTAGTTACGCCCGAGGAGTTTATGGGGGATGTGATTGGGAATGTAAATGCCAAGCGCGGTAAAATTAAAGAAATGACCGATAGGGCGGGGGCTAAGGTAATTCGAGCGGAAGTTCCGTTGTCTGGGATGTTCGGATATTCTACGGACTTGAGATCCATGAGTCAGGGTAGAGCAAGCTTCTCTATGGAGTTTTCAAAGTATGAGGCTGTTCCCTCTATGGTTGCGGAGGAGTTGATTGCTAAGGCAACGGGAAATAAAAAGTTAGAAGTTGAAGCGTAAAAAAATATAAAACATTCTTGGAGTAAACCCAGATGGCAAAAGAGAAATTTGTCCGAGACAAACCGCATTTAAATGTTGGGACGATTGGTCATGTTGACCACGGCAAAACAACCCTTACCGCTTCTATTAGCGAGGTCCTTTCTAAGAAGGGTCTGGCTGAAGGAGTTAGATTTGATCAGATTGATAAGGCGCCGGAAGAAAAAGAGCGCGGTATTACCATAGCTATTGCTCATATTGAGTATCAAACCGAAGCCCGACACTATGCTCACGTTGATTGCCCTGGGCATGCTGATTACGTTAAAAATATGATAACAGGTGCGGCTCAGATGGATGGTGCCATTATTGTTGTGAGTGCCTCGGATGGTCCTATGCCTCAAACGAGAGAGCATATTTTGTTGGCTCGCCAGGTCGGTGTTCCGAAAATTGTTGTGTTTATGAATAAATGCGACATGGTTGATGATGATGAGTTGTTGGACCTAGTTGAGATGGAGATAAGAGAGCTTCTTACTAAATATGAATATCCGGGAGATGATGTTCCGGTGATTCGTGGTAGTGCTTTGCAGGCTTTGGAAAACCCGGAAGACGAGGCTAAGGCAAAGCCAATTTGGGATTTGATGGGCGCTTTGGATACTTATTTCCCGATCCCGGACCGTCCAGTCGACAAAGATTTCTTGATGCCGATTGAAGATATTTTCTCTATTTCAGGGCGTGGAACAGTGGCAACGGGTCGTATTGAGACCGGAGTTGTTAAGGTGGGAGAGACGGTTGAGATCGTTGGCTTTCGTGATACTCAAACAACGACAATTACTGGAGTCGAAATGTTTCGTAAGTTGCTAGATGATGGCCAGGCGGGAGACAATGTTGGTCTCTTGCTTCGTGGGACTAAGCGGGAAGAAATTGAGCGTGGTCAGTGTATCGTTAAGCCAAAGAGCATCACTCCGCATAAGAAATTTAAGGCGGAAGTTTATGTGCTTAGTAAGGATGAGGGGGGGCGACACACTCCTTTCTTTACCAACTATCGTCCTCAGTTTTATTTTAGAACCACGGATGTTACGGGTGTTTGCTCTTTGCCTAAGGGGATTGAGATGGTAATGCCGGGCGATAATGTAACGATGGAAATCGCATTGATTACTCCTGTTGCTATGGATAAAGGGCTTAAGTTTGCTATACGTGAAGGTGGTCGTACTGTCGGTGCAGGAATTGTTAGTGAGATTGTAGAATAATGAGCGAGAAGATTAAAATTAAGCTTAAAGCCTATGATCATAGGTTNCTNGATCGATCTGTTGAGGAGATTGTGAAAACTACTAAGCGGACAGGTGCTAAGGTGGTCGGTCCAATCCCTCTTCCGACAACGCGTAATAGGTGGACNGTGTTGCGGTCGCCACACGTAGATAAAAAATCTCGTGAGCAGTTTGAGGCGCGAACGCATAAGCGNGTTATGGAAATTCATGAGCCTACACCACANACNGTGGATGCGCTGATGAAGCTCGACCTTTCTGGCGGCGTGGATATTGAGATAAAGCTTTAATGATACGTATAGGAATAAACTGAAAATGAAAGCTTTGATTGGGGAAAAAATTGGAATGACGCANGTTTTTTCGAAGGAAGGTAACTGTATTCCGGTGACCGTTCTTCGGATTGATAAGTGCGTNCCTATTCTTCGGCGGACCCAAGAAGAAAATGGGTATAGCGCTGTTCTGGTGGCCTATGGCACTAGGAAGTCAAAGCATATGAATAAACCTGACCAGGGATTTTATGATAAGGCTAAGGTTGCTCCGGCTAGAATTCTTGCTGAGTTCCGTGACCAAGATATACTGGACGAGGAATTGGGTAAGTCACTAACAGTCGACCTGTTTAGCGAAGGTGATAAGGTTAGTGTTGCCGGGGTCTCTAAGGGAAAGGGTTTTGCGGGTGTAATGAAGCGCTGGGGTATGGGTGGAGCACCTGCATCTCATGGGCATCATGAAATTTATCGAGGCGGTGGTTCCATTGGAATGCATACTTATCCAGGGCGGGTGTTTAGGGGGAAGAAGATGCCTGGCCATATGGGGTCGGAAAAGGTATTTGTTAAGAATTTAAAGGTAGTGCGCGTTGATACGGAAAACAATGTATTGCTTGTCAAGGGTGCTGTTCCAGGGGCTCCTGGTGGGATTGTTAGAATCATTAAGTCTTGATATTGAAAAAAATTATGCCGCAATTAGATGTTATAGATATAAAAAATAATAAGGTGGGCGATGTTGACGTCGATTCCACCGTGTTTGACGCTAAGATCAATGAGCATTTGGTTAAGCAGTATGTGGTTTTGCAGCGTGCGACACGGCGACTTGGTACNGCTTCCACTAAATCAAGTTACGGCCAATTAAGTGGTAGCGGAAAAAAACCTTGGCGTCAAAAGGGCACAGGTAGGGCGAGGGTTGGGAAAACAAGATCTGCTCTTTGGCGTGGTGGTCTGACTATTTTTGGGCCTACGCCCAGAGATTATAGTTTTAAGATGAATAAAAAAGCCCGTAAGCAGGCCATGAGATCTGCTCTTACGGATTGCTTGCGGGGAAATCATATTGCTGTGCTTGATAAACTAACCCTTGATACTCCTAAGACAAAAGAAGCGGTTCAGGTGATTAAGGCTTTAGGGTTGCCAGAAAAGACCCTTTTTGTTACAGCGGAAAAAAACAAGAACTTGGAGTTGGCTGTCCGTAATCTTCCAACTGTTAACGTGTTGCCGGTTGAGGGGGTGAATGTTTACGACCTGCTTTTCCATGAGAAAATTGTGTGTACTTCAGAGGCGATTAAGAAGCTAGGGGAGAGGTTGGGATGAAGGTTGGTCATTATCAAATTTTAAAGAAGCCTGTTATTACTGAAAAAACTACCCAGATGCTGGCTGACGGAAATTGGGTTGCCTTTCAAGTTCATTCGCAGGCTAATAAGATTCAGATAAAAGAAGCAGTGGAGAAGGTGTTTAGTGTGACGGTTACAAAAGTTAATACGCTTGTTGTTCCAGGAAAATATCGTCGCTTTGGGAAAACGGTAGGTCATACAAAATCGTGGAAGAAAGCTATGTTGCGCCTTAAAGAAGGGGATAAGATTGAATTATTTGAAGGGGGCGCTTCCTGATGCCAGTTAGAAAGTTAAAACCTCGTTCTCCGGGTGTTCGTTTTCGCACCATCCCTGGGTTTGAGGAAATCACAAAGTCAACCCCGGAAAAAAGTTTGCTTGAAGCATTGGCCCGTACAGGTGGTCGTAATAACCGAGGCAGGTTAACTGCGAAACGGCGGGGCGGAGGGCATCGCAAGCAGTACCGAATGATAGACTTTAAGAGAAACAAAGACGGTGTAGAGGCTAAAGTTGTCGGCGTTGAGTATGACCCTAATCGGTCGGCTAATATTGCATTGCTGGCTTATGTCGATGGGGAAAAGCGCTATATACTTTCTCCTGAAGGATTGAAGGTTGGTGATAAGGTAGTTTCTGGCGATCAGGCGGAAATTCGAACGGGGAATTCCTTGCCGATTAAGCTGATTCCCGAGGGGACTCTNGTGCATAATATTGAATTGCGNTGTGGTAAAGGAGGGCAAATGGCCCGAAGTGCTGGCGCGTCGGCTCAATTGATGGCTAAGGAGGGTTCGTATGCAACTTTCAAGCTTTCATCGGGTGAGGTTCGTTTGGTGCAGGTAAATTGTAGGGCGACTATAGGTGTTGTGGGGAACTCTGAGCATGCAAATGTCTCTTTTGGTAAGGCTGGGAGAACGCGATGGATAGGACGTCGGCCCAGAGTTCGTGCGGTAGCGATGAATCCAGTCGATCACCCGATGGGGGGTGGTGAGGGTCGGTCCTCCGGAGGGCGTCATCCTTGTAGTCCTTGGGGTCAGCCTGCTAAGGGATATAAGACTAGAAGTCCTCGTAAAAGTTCAAATAAATTTATTTTAAGTCGAAGGAAAAAACGAAATAAACGGTAATAATTTTATCAAGGAGATGTATGTCTCGATCGCTTAAAAAGGGGCCTTTTATAGATGAGTCACTCGCAAAAAAAGTTGAGGAGATGAATCGTCAGGGGGACAGGAAAATTATAAAGACTTGGTCTCGAAGGTCAACAATATCTCCTGACTTTGTTGGTCATACATTTGGTGTTCATAATGGCAAAAAGCATATTCCGATATTCGTATCGGAGAATATGGTGGGGCACAAGCTGGGCGAATTTTCTCCTACTCGAATGTTTAGGTCGCATGGTGGTAGAACNAAAAAAGCAGTTACTAAATAAAACGTAAATCAGGTATTTGGTTGATGGAAGTTAAGGCAATATTAAATCGGACGCGAACAGCTCCCCAAAAGGCGAGGTTGGTAGCAAGATTGATTTCTGGAAAAAACGTGAATGATGCGATGAATATTCTGCAGTTAACGCGAAAAAAGGCTGCTCGTATTATGCAAAAGATTTTAAAGTCAGCTCTTGCTAACGCTGAAGAGAACCACAAGGTCTTGGATGTGGATGACATGTTTGTTAAGCGCGTTACGGTTGACCAGGGTGTGGTGATGAAGCGGACGATGCCTAGAGCGAGGGGTACATCGAATACAATCCGAAAACGGTCAAGTAATATTTGCTTAGTGCTTAGCGAGAAATAAAACAAGGGGGTTGCGTGGGTCAAAAAGTTCATCCATACGGGTTTCGGTTAGGGATTAATAAGACTTGGGTATCAAAATGGTGTGTGCGACGAGATTTTTCTAGTTTGCTGCTGGAAGATATCAATCTTCGTGGGTATGTGAAAAGAACTTTGGCGCATGCAGGTATTTCAAAGGTTGAGGTCGAAAGAAGTGCTGACCGCGTCAGGGTGAGTATTCATACTGCGCGACCGGGAATCATTATCGGGAAGAAAGGATCGGAAGTCGATAGGCTTAAGGAAGACTTGCAAAAAATGATTAGTGGTAAGCGAATAAGTTTGGAGATTAAGGAAGTTAGGCGGGCTGAGTTGGACGCAAATCTCGTTGCTCAAAACGTAGCATTGCAACTTGAGAAGCGAATATCTTTTCGCAGGGCCATGAAGAAAACAGTGCTGTCATCTCTTCGTTTTGGGGCGCTTGGTATTAAGATTAGGGTTTCCGGTCGGTTGGGTGGGGCGGAAATTGCAAGGAGCGAGTGGTATCGTGAAGGACGTGTTCCCCTTCATACTCTGAGGGCTGATATAGATTATGGCACGGCTAGAGCAAATACAACCTTCGGGGTAATTGGTGTTAAGGCTTGGATTTATCGTGGAGATATTCTTCCTGGAGATGAGGTCGATAAAAAGGAAGATTCTTTAAGGCCTAACGATAGAAAGAAAAGAAAGTAAGTGCGCTGAGATGATAAACGAAAGCTGCCTTGGAGTCAGTTTAAGAGGGGTGGAAAATTTTGAGGTTGGGGGAACATCATCATGTTGATGCCTAAAAAGGTCAAGTATCGTAAGCGCCACAAAGGTCGAATGGGGGGCACAGCCTTTCGCGGAGGGAATTTGGATTTTGGTTCTTTTGGGTTGCAGGCCCTTGAGTGTGGGAGGATTACGGATCGGCAAATTGAGGCGGCGCGTATTGCGATGACTCGCTATATAAAGCGAGGTGGAAAGATATGGATGCGAATTTTCCCTGATAAGCCTGTTTCTAAAAAACCAGCGGAGACTCGAATGGGTAAGGGTAAGGGCGGTCCAGAATATTGGGTTGCTGTTGTCAGGCAGGGGAGAATGCTTTATGAGATGGAGGGAGTTTCTGAAGAAATTGCAAAAGAAGCGTTTCGGTTGGCCCAGCACAAGTTACCTATTGCGACTCGGTTTGTCGTTAAAAATGTTTGAGTATATGATTGTGATGGAAGGAAAGATATGAATGCAAAGGAAGTTCGGGACCTTACTGGGAAAGAGCGGTTGGAAAAGATGGATGATCTCGACCGAGAAAAATTTAATCTAAAGTTCCAATTAGCGACTGGGAAAATAGAAGCCCCCGGACGGCTTAAGTCGATTCGAAGGGATATAGCTAGATTAAAGACTATCATTAGAGAGTCCGACTTGGTTGGACCTGCTAAGGAGAGCGTTGACAAAGCATAACAGTATGCCAAGTGCATAAGGCATTTTGGTGAATTAAGGAGTTTTATGGGTGATCAGGCGAATAAGAAGACTATGACGGGAGTTGTGGTCAGTAGTAAAATGGATAAAACAGTGGTTGTTAAGGTGGAGCGTAAGTTTGCTCACCCTGTTTTTAAAAAGGTGGTTAAGACAACTAAAAAGTATAAGGTGCATGATGAAAAAAATGAATGCGTGGAGGGAGATTTTATACGCATCCAAGAGAGTCGACCGCTTAGTAAGGAAAAGCGTTGGCGTTTGCTAGGTGTTGTTGTTAAACAGAAGTCATTGGTAATTGAAAAGGCTAAGTAGAAATGATCCAGTTGAGAACAGTATTAGATGTTGCTGATAATTCGGGCGCTAAAAAAGTCCAGTGTATAAAAGTGCTGGGTGGTTCGAGAGAAGATATGCCCGTATTGGGGACGTTATTGTGGTTGCTGTTAAAGAAACTGATCCTCGAAGTACCGTGAAGAAAGGGGAAGTCAAAAAGGCTGTGGTGGTACGAACAAGAAAAGAGATTCGCCGCCCTAATGGTACTTATATTAAGTTTGATGTGAACTCAGCTGTTCTGATAAATGATAACCGGGAGCCGTTAGGGACTCGTATTTTTGGTCCGGTAGCCCGGGAGTTACGTGCCAAGAAGTTTATGAGAATTCTTTCCCTTGCCCCAGAGGTTTTGTGATGTTGCCTGTGTCAAAGAAAAATACTTTAAAAAAAGACGATATCGTTCAGGTTGTTACTGGTAAGGAGAAGGGGAAGAAGGGTAAGGTGCTGGCTTTTTTTTCAGAATCCGAAACGGTGACAATTGAGAAACTCAATATGCTTAAGAGGCATATGAAGTCGGATGGTAAATCGCGACAGGCGGGTATTGTGGAAAAAGAAGGTCCTATTCACGTGTCAAACGTCCTTATTGTTTGCGATAAGTGTGGAAAGGGTGTTCGCGTAAAACGAAAAAAACTAGAAGATGGTAAGCGCGTGCGTGTTTGTAGGAAATGCGAAGAGGTTATCGACAGGACTTAATATGGCTAACTTTAAACAGTTGTACAACGAAAAAATCAAAAGTCAAATCCAGAAGGAACTTGGGTTTAAGAATGTAATGCAGGTTCCACGCCTGGATAAGGTTGTTCTCAATGTGGGGTTGGGTGAGGCATTGCAGAATGGAAAATTAATTGAATCTAGTGTTGAGCAATTGAAGATGATTTCAGGGCAGATGCCAGTTGTGACAAAAGCTAAAAAATCAATTGCGAATTTTAAATTGCGTGAGGGTGTGCCGATTGGGGTGATGGTTACGTTGCGAGGCAATCGAATGTACCAATTTTTTGAGCGTTTGGTCAGTTTTGCTCTCCCGCGAGAACGGGACTTTAAGGGATTGCCAAAAAAATCATTTGATGGTCGAGGAAACTATACCATTGGCTTGAAGGAGCAGTTGATTTTTCCTGAGATCGACTATGATAAGGTCGAGAAGATTCAGGGGATGAACATTACTATATGTACAACTGCGCGAACAGATGAAGAGGGTAGGTGTCTGCTTACACATATGGGACTGCCATTGCGTAAGTAACTTATTTACAAAGGGAGGCTCTTAATGGGCTTCTAAGTGGGAAGGAATTATGGCGAAAAAATCGCTAATTGCTAAGGCGCAAAGAAAGCAAAAGTTTCAAGTTAGGGAGTACAGTCGATGTGGATTGTGCGGTCGTCCGCGGGCTTTTTTGCGGAAGTTTGGCATGTGTCGAATATGTTTTCGGGATAAAGCTTTACTGGGTGAAATTCCGGGAGTTACTAAGTCCAGCTGGTAGACAGTTGGTTTAAGATTAGGAGTTTAGTTTTATTATGATGACAGATCCTATAGCTGATTTATTTACGCGTGTTCGAAATGGCCTCATGGTTCAGCATGGTGCGGTCGAAATGCCACATTCTAAGATGAAGGCACGAATCGCGGAAGTTTTAAAAGAAGAAGGTTTTATAAAAAATTTTCGTGTTCGTGAAGATGACAGGCAGGGGGTTTTGAAGTTGTATTTGAAGTACCATAATGGCGATGCTGCTATTAGGGGTATTAAGAGGGTAAGTAAGCCAGGTCGAAGAACATATGTGTCATCAAGGGATATTCCTAGGGTTCTTAATGGGCTTGGGATTGCAATTATAACCACTTCCTCTGGTGTTATGACAGACCAGCTCTGTCGAGAAAAAGGTGTTGGGGGTGAGGTTCTTGGTTATGTTTGGTAACTGTGAAAGAGAATTATGTCAAGAATAGGTAAAAAGCCAATATTGATTTCCGCGGGAGTCGAGTGCAAGTTAGATGGAACGACTTTGAGGGTAAAGGGTCCCAAGGGGCAACTTCAAGGGAAATTTCACCAGAATATGACGATCGCGATTGATAACGACTTGATAACCGTGACGCGTCCTACTGACGGCCGGGTCGATCGCTCCCTGCATGGATTGACGAGGACCCTGATCAACAACATGGTGATTGGGGTGAGCGAAGGATTTTCTAAAACCCTAAATATTGTGGGTGTGGGTTACAAAGTAGACCTGAAGGGGAAGGCTTTGAATTTAAATCTTGGTTTTTCGCATCCAGTTAACTACCCTCCACCAGAAGGTATAGAGTTCGATGTCGATAGTAAAAAAAACGTGATTGTTGTTAAGGGAGTTAATAAGCAGATGGTAGGGCAGGTTGCGGCAGAAATTAGAATGCTAAGGCCGCCAGAGCCATACAAAGGTAAAGGGGTTATGTATGCAAACGAAAAGATCCGCAGGAAAGCAGGTAAGACTGCGGCTAGCAAAGGATAAGTTTAGATAAGGATGAAAACTTCAACTAGAGAACGACTTAGAGTAAATCGTAAGAGACGTGTAAAAAACCATGTTCAAAGGAACAAGGAAAAACTTCGTCTTACAGTATTTCGAAGCGCTAAGCATGTTTACGCGCAGATTGTCGATGATAAAGCGGGAAAAACTTTAGTGGCTGAGTCCACTATGTCGCCAGCATTTCGCGAGCAGATGAAAAGTGGCGGAAATTCTAAGGCGGCCGCTTTAGTTGGAAATATGATTGGTGAAAAAGCGGTTCAGCAGGGAATTAAGGAAGTTTATTATGATCGGAATGGTTTTACTTATGCTGGTCGTATTAAGGCGCTAGCTGATGGAGTTAGGGAAAAGGGCGTTAAGTTTTAAATTAACTGTAGGGTTCTGGATTTGATTGTAAAGTTCAACCCAGCGGCATCGTGGAGGCTAGGAGTTCATTGCGAGAGCAAAGGGAAGTTAAGCAAGATTTTGTTGACAAGGTAGTTAAGATTCGCCGTGTGGCAAAAGTTGTAAAAGGCGGCCGAAGGTTCAGCTTTAGTGCCCTTGTTGTAGTCGGCAATAAAGAAGGTTCTATCGGTTGGGGTTTAGGTAAGGCGAACGAAGTGCCAGAAGCAATTCGTAAAGGTGTCGAAAGAGCTAAGCGGGACATGGTGCAGGTTTCTCTTGATGGTAGTACTATTCCGCATGAAGTAATAGGGGCTTATGGAGCAGGTCGCGTTCTCATGCGTCCCGCATCTAAAGGGACCGGGTTAATCGCGGGAGGTGCTGTGCGTGCCGTATTGGAAGCGGTAGGAATTAGGGATATTTTGACGAAGAGTTTGCGGACAAATAACCCCCATAACGTGGTTAAGGCTACAATCCAGGGATTGGTCAGTCTAAGGGGTGTGAAGTACTATGCGGAAGTAAGAGGGCAAAAAATAAAAACGAGTACATCCTGAGTAGAATAAAAAATCATGAAATTATCGGAATTAAAGGCGGTTCCTGGTAGCCGCAAAGATAGAAAACGAGTTGGCCGGGGTATTGGTTCTGGGACTGGAAAAACTTCAGGTCGGGGGCACAAAGGTCAGAAATCCAGATCCGGTGGTAATCCTCATCCCTGGTTTGAAGGTGGGCAGATGCCTCTGTATAGAAGGCTGCCGAAGAGAGGTTTTACTAATATTTTTAAAAAAGAGTACGAGATTGTTAATTTGGCTCAAATAGCAGGTTTAGAGACCAAAGATCCGATTACCCCTGAATTTTTGAGGGACAAGGGAGTAATTCGTAGAGTCAATCTTGTGAAGATTTTAGGTAATGGTGAATTATCCGAAGCGGTTACAGTACATGCGCAGAAATTTAGTCGGTCAGCGGTAGAAAAGATCGAAAAGTCTGGCGGAAAGGTAGTAATTTTATAATGAGTGGTGCTGCTGCATTTGGAAATGTTTTTAGGATTCCCGAGCTCAAAAGGAAAGTTTTTTTTACCTTGGGGATATTGGTGGTGTATCGAATAGGTGCTCATATTCCTATACCAGGAATTAATTCAGTTGCGCTAGCTGAAATTATGGCTCGCATGACAGGCACCATCATGGGGTTTTTCGATATGTTCTCGGGGGGCGCGCTCAGTAGGTTGACAATTTTTGCCCTGGGGATCATGCCGTATATCAGTGCTTCAATCATTCTCCAATTGATGACAATGGTTTCTCCTTATTTGGCGAGGCTTAAAAAAGAAGGGGAGCAAGGACAAAAAAAAATCACGCAGTACACGCGTTATGGAACGATTGTTTTGAGTATGATTCAAAGTTCAGGTATTGCTGTGGGATTAGAGGCAATGAAAAGCCCGTCAGGAGGTTCGATTGTTCCTATGCCGGGTTGGTCATTTCGGGTGATGACTGTTTTGACTTTGACCGCTGGAACCGCATTTCTTATGTGGCTCGGTGAGCAGATTACTGAACGGGGTATTGGTAATGGGATTTCGTTGATTATTTTTTCTGGTATCGTGGCGGGGACACCAGCTGCAATTTTTCAGTCTATGGATTTAATGGGAACAGGAGAATTATCTGTATTGCTAATGTTATTCTTGTTGGTTTTTATGGCTGCTGTAATTGGTATGATTGTGTTTACTGAAGGTGGTCAAAGGCGGATCTCTATTCAGTACGCCAAACGTGTGGTAGGGCGAAAAATGTATGGGGGGCAAAGTACTCACTTGCCACTTAAAGTAAATACTTCGGGTGTTATACCGCCTATATTTGCGTCTTCTATCATCATGTTTCCGGCGACTATAGCCCAATTNACTACCCACCCATGGATGCAAAATGTTTCAGCGATGCTGACACCNGGTACGATTGTTTATAGTTTGATCTTTATTGGGGCTATCTTTTTCTTCTGTTATTTTTATACGGCAGTTATTTTTAACCCGGTTGATGTTGCAGACAATATGAAGAAGCATGGAGGTTTTGTTCCGGGAATACGGCCAGGCGCAAAGACCTCGGAGTATATTGACGAAATTTTATCGAAGATTACTTTTTATGGTGCGATATATCTGTCATTGGTCTGCATTTTGCCAGATTATTTAATAAAATATATCAATATCCCATTTTACTTTGGTGGAACCAGTCTCTTAATTGTCGTAGGTGTATCGTTGGATACAATGCAGCAGTTAGAATCGCACATGGTGATGAGAAACTATGACGGGTTTATGAAAAAAGGCCGGATCAAAGGTCGGCGGGGTTGATTTGTGAGACTTATCCTACTCGGTCCGCCGGGTGCGGGCAAAGGGACCCAAGCTAAAATGTTGGATGAAAAATTTAGGAGACCGCAAGTTTCTACGGGAAA
>JGI26239J51126_1000754_pt1 | contig 15992 bp, 12 predicted proteins | sample SaaInlV_130m_DNA_3_FD_51126 | JGI IMG/M metagenome (IMG submission 51126)
CCTGAACTGAACTTTTTTCTACCGGCCCTATCGCTTGAGAGTCCATAACACCAACCTATTTTAAAGTCATTAAAATCAATAACACATCAGCCTAAACTAGCCTTAATAACAATGTTTGCTGACTTTTCCACCATTTTTGAGCAGTGGTAAAACTTCCCGCATCCTCTGTAGCGGTTAGTTTTATTAAAACTTTAGTCTTTTTTAAATAATTTTAATCAAGTGATGTCTTTTTGTTTAATTCTTATAATCATAGTTTTTGTGATTCGTTTTTAAAATGGTCTGAGTGATTTTNAACAACTAAAACTTGNCTCCTTGCCTTCACTTACAAATCATTGAAGTATATCTAGGTAGGGGGTATTATACACCTTCCAATTTTTCAAAATCATGACCCTTCTGAGATTCCGTGTATAAATGAGAGAGTTTGCGAATATCCTGAAATATGCTCGCCCGTACACTAAGAGTATTGTATTTGCCTTTGCGTGCCTTATTTTGACGTCAATGATTAGCTTAGCTTTGCCTCTTATTGTAAGAAATATGATCAATGCAGTTGTAGTCTTAAAAAATGCGGACATTTTAAATACCCTGACACGAGACCTGATAATAATTATTTTACTCCAAGCTGCTTTTGCCATCACGCATAATTATATTTTTGGTTTCATCGGACACCGCGTTACGGCCGATTTTAGGGTTGAACTTTTTTCTCATATTCAGTCTCTTTCTTTGCGGTTTTTCCAAAACAGACGCGTCGGTGAAATTTTGTCCAGAATGAGTAATGACATCACTGTCATTCAAAATGCTTTGGTATCAATTCCTGTCGCCGTTTTACGACAAACGATCACCTTAGTAGGGGCATTAGCTATTATTTTTTATCTAAATTGGAAACTTACAGGTTTAATCCTTCTTGTTTTACCTCCCTTGATGTTGTTCGCACGTATTTTTGGAAAACGTCTGCGCGGCCTTTCAGAAAAAGTACAAGATAAAATTGCGCAAGCATTGGTTGTACTTGAGGAAGTTGCCTCTTCTATTAAAATTGTAAAATCCTATACTCGCGAACCTTACGAAAAAAAACGGTTTGAAGGTGAAATCGAGAGTGCGTTTGAACAGTCTATTGGGAAGGTACGTATCTCATCTTCGTTTGGTCCATTGATCTTAGGTCTTACTTTTCTTGTCTCGACTATATTGATTTGGTACGGAGGTCAACAAGTCATGCAAGGAACTACAACACCTGGAGAGTTGGCCGCCTTTTTTCTATACGCGTTAATTATGGCTGGCCCAATCGGGACTTTTGTTAAAATATATACCCAATTACAAGAAACTTTGGGTGCCATGCGTAGAGTTAATGAGATTTTAGATACCAAGTCTTTGGTCAACAACCCAGAAAACCCTATCAAGCTTACGTCTCTTAAAGGTCATGTCTGTTTTAGTGAGGTGATATTTGGTTATGAAGAAAACACACCTGTTCTAAACAATATAAGCTTTGAAATCCATCCCGGGAAAACAGTTGCTTTAATTGGACCCAGTGGCGCAGGGAAATCTACCATAGTCCAACTACTACTTCGATTTTTCGATCCACAATCTGGGGAAATTCAAATAGACGGAGATGACTTAAAATCTCTTGACCTAGAAAGTTATCTAAGTCAAGTCGCCTTGGTACCTCAAGAAACCCTGTTATTTGGTGGAACTATTCGGGAAAATATTCTTTACGGGAAACTTGATGCTACAGACACAGAAATGATAGAAGCCTCAAAATCAGCCAATGCGCATGAGTTTATCATTAATTTTTCTAATGGTTACGACACCCTAGTTGGTGAAAAAGGAGCCAAGCTTTCTGGAGGAGAGCGTCAGAGAATATCCATTGCGCGCGCTTTACTCAAAAATCCCAAGGTTCTCGTCCTTGATGAAGCAACCTCGGCTCTGGACAATCAATCTGAAATGCTAATTCAGGAAGCTTTAGAACAACTAATGGTAGGGCGTACCACTTTCATAATCGCCCACAGACTAAGCACTGTTCACAATGCAGACAAAATTATTGTCATGGACAAGGGAAAAGTTGTCGAGTCAGGAGTACATAAGGAATTGATGGCAAACAAGGGTTTATACCATCACCTTTACACCATGCGGCTTATCGAAGCTGAACCCCGAAGCGGAGCTCCCGTTTAGAACAATCTTTTTTAGCACAATTAATCAGTTTATTTCCTACCGCTTAATAAGCTCAGCTTAATCCTAACAGTCTAAACCAATAATAATCACCATTGCATAAAACTGGAAAGCCATAATTTATAATAGCTTTTCCTGAAGTGTTTTGAGTTTGCACCGGTAAGTCCACACGAGATCTACTTTTAATTTGTCTCTAATTAAAGCTATTAACATTTCCGCTATCTGAAAAAGAAAAAAGATAGATCTATCTATCCAGCCTCGGGGTATCATTAAGACAGAATTCTGCACCAAAAAGACCGGGTGAGCCACCCAGCAGCGAAAATGTTATTAGTAAGTTTGGCCAAAGCCTAACAGAAGAAAACAGACCTCAATTCTTGCAAAAGTTTCTGAACTATAGGAGTCTGGGGCACCTTTCATGAGGTTAAGTATACTGTTGACACTTTTCTAAAAAAACTGCTATCGATCCTCCAAGCAAAGGGGGAACATTTATCGACACAATAACGTAATCCACCTCTATAATTCTATGTGCCTAGGTTTTGTTGATNCTCTGACTTTGGCAAAAGAATTTGAAACATTCCTATCATTTCTTTAAATTCATAATTTTTAGCGAGATAACTATAAATAAGCGGAGTATAATTAGCTAATCGTCTATCTTCCTTTCCGTCAATCGGGATATCCACAAAAACTATTACTTTTGGTGGGCTTGCTTGCAATTGTCCTATTATTTTTTTCTCATCTGTTTCATTAAGCATTCCAGGTAAAATCCAGTCATAGGCTGTTGGGTTTATGCGGTCTGTCAAAAAATAAAAAATAGGGTTTAAGGGTAAAGCTAGAATAGGATCACCTGCCTCGGAATATTCTTCAATGCGATTTACTACTTTTTCAATCCATTCAACTTCAGCAGGATTCGTATAAGCTTTTACTCTAGGCATATCCAGCAAAGCTGTTTCCTGCTTCACTGCACCTATTGTCCCCGCGTAAAAACCATGGTTTACATTCATTTCATAAAAAAATAAAAATGGTAGAAACACGGTAACCACATTGACAGCCGTCTCACGGCTTACTACTAAAGCTCCTGATCCCTTTGTCGATAACTCCAGTAAAGAAAGCAAACGACTCCGAGTGAGATAAAGAATATAACAAAATAAAATATAAGCCGGAGGAAGGGTTCGCAAAAGATTGTCAAACCCAGCCCTCCACAAAACCAACCCATACGCACAAACCCCAATTAACAAAATAGACACGACATGCAGGTCGATAGTTTCAAACCCCTTTTGCTTAATTATTTTTACAGTAAGAAAAAATGCCGTCCCCGCATAAACCCACACCGGAATGTAAAAAAGTAACCGCTGAAACATTTCATGCGACCCCAACTCACTCCATAACGAAAAAAATGGGAAAAGGCTAGGGAATGGGTTCCCCCACACCTGATAAGACCCTAAAACCATATTAACGGCTAAGTTAAAAAAATCTTTTTTATATAAAAAAGATAATGCGGGGATTAGAGCTAAAACAAACAATCCTATGCTTATCCAGAACTTGGTTCGGCCTATAAAAGAAACTTGATATTCCTGCTTGACGGAGCGCTGCTGTTTTGTTTTAAGAAAAAATTGAATAATAAAAACTGCAACGCTACATAAAAGGGAAAATAGTGCGACCTCGAACTTAAAAAACCCACTCAGTAAAATGGCTCCAGCTAAACACAAGTATCGTTGAAATTTAACTCTTTCCACACAACGTACTAATAAATATAAATTAAAAACACAAAAAAAAGTAAAAAACCGATTGTAATACATGGCCGGTGCTGAAAGCACAAACACCCCTGCAAGAAAAGCAAAACCCTGTGGCATGATGCGACGGCAAATCGCGTAAACCATAAAGATCATGATTGGAGTTATTAGAATTACCCCAATACGAAGACTCTGAATGCTCACCCCAAACAGTTTAAAAAAGATTGCTCCATAGATATAGCGCCCTGAAAGATATCCACTGGGATTAAAGTCTTCTATCGCTTTCTCACCGTTTAAAGTCCGAAGAGTCCCATTGGCATACCCTCCCTCGTCCCACACATTGAGGCCATACTCAGAAAATGAATATAAATAGGTGACTAACACTAAATAAATTAGAGCTAACCACAGTGGTTTGAATGAATAAATATTCGCAGAAAAAACAGGAGTAGTTTTCTTTTTTCCCATGGAGGAAATCCCCATTACAGAAGGTGAGATTTCATTTCTCGGATAAGGTTAATATGGTCCTTTGCCAGATTAGATAAGTTTTCTCTTCCATGGGGAGTAGAGGGTATTTGTTTTTTAAACTCTATAATTTTTTGCGCAGAATGCTCAATTAATTTTTTATCTATATGTCCCCTCTTGATATCTTGGATCATTTGATTTTGCAGTGATAAAGTTTTTTTTCTATCGTGGCAAATAAGATAAAGATCCACCCCTGCGATAGACCCAAGCCTTGGAATTGATTCAAATGTAATATTTTTTTCCACCGCTTTCATCTCCAAATCATCAGTAATAACAAGCCCATCAAAACCTAACTTTTCTCGCAAAATACTTTTCAAAATAATTGGAGAAAAAGTGGCTGGCAGTTTATCGTCCCATGCTGAGTATATAACATGAGCGGTCATGACTACTTTTAACCCGTGGTCGATAGTCTGAGCAAAAGGTTCTAGTTCAATTTTTTCTAGTGAGTCCGCGTCACGATTGACATAAGGCAACTCAAGGTGTGAATCTCTGTCAGTGTCACCATGACCCGGGAAATGTTTTCCGACAGGGATAACACCTGTTCCTGAATCCCAGCTATAACAGCTTTACCCATACGACCTGCCCGCTCTGGAGTGTCACTTAAGGCCCGTGTTCCAATTATTGGATTTGCTGAATTTGTATTCACATCAAGAACCGGTGCATATACCATATTTATTCCTACTGATTTCATTTCTCGTCCAAGCGCTAACCCAAATCTATGAGCAAGTGATTCAGATTCAGCCTGTCCCAGACAGCTTGGTTGTGGAAAATCACTGAAAGGACTTTTCAGTCTGGCCACTCTCCCTCCCTCTTGATCTACAGAAATAAATAATGGAACCGAAGCGGGACATGACATTGCTAAAGACTGAAGATCGTTTATCAACCCGATCAATTGATCCGGGTCTTCAAAGTTGCGCTCAAATAAGATGAGCCCTCCAATACGACAATTTACAATCAACTCCTCCAACTCTGAATTGAGGCAGGTGCCAGCAAACCCAGTGATGATCATTTGTCCTGTTAAATCTTTTAGGGAAAGGGTGGTATTCAAATTTCTAGGGCCCGAATTAGCTTTTGATCTAAGCCTTTTCAGAAGGAAGTTGGAGTTAAAAACTTAAAGATTCCAAAAGCAGACCATCTGCCAAACCAAAAAAAGCTGGAATATAGACTCGGCTGTTGAGAAGTAGCGTTACCGTTCTTTAGACCACTATGTTAACATGAATTATATAGCTTAATTTTCATCATAAAAAAATATATGCCCCGTAGAGTAGTAGTTACCGGTTTGGGTGCAATGAGCCCAAACGGGATAGGTAAAAAAGCATTCTGGACAAACACCTGCAATGGTATCAGCGGAATCCGGCGTATTTCAAGCTTTGACCCTACCACTTTATCTTGCCAAATAGCAGGAGAAGTTCAAGGTTTTGACCCCTCAGAATATTATTCAGAGACAGACCTTAAAAAACTTTCCCGATCCGTACCGTTAGCAATTGCCGCTTCAAAAGAAGCGCTCCATGATTCTGCCATAGACCTGACCCAATTCAATGAAGAGGATTTTGAAAGCCTAGGTGTCATTGTAGGCACAGGCGGTTCCGGATTTGATTTTTCTGAAAAACAGTTTGAAATATTTTTTTCTGACCAAAAGCATAAAATCAGCCCATATGCTATTTCAAATTCGTTAGTTGGAATGCTTTCAAGTGAAATTTCTATGTATTTTGGTCTTCAGGGACGAAGCCATGTACTCTCAAACGGATGTACCAGCTCTACAGATGCCATCGGATATTCATTTAATACGATTCGTTCTGGACAGGAAGACTGGATTTTAACTGGAGGTGTTGAGGCTTGCGTTACTCCCGCGATGATGGTTGGTTTTGAACGAATGCGAGTCAACCCAACTCATTACAATGATGACCCGACACGCGGTTCTCGTCCCTTCAATCTTGACCGGGAGGGCTTTGTATTAGCAGAAGGAAGTTGGATGATGATCCTTGAAGACCTTGAACACGCCAATCAACGCGATGCACCAATCTATGGCGAGGTTCTTGGGTACGGATCAACCTGCGATGCATATCACAGGGTAGCTATTATGCCTGATGGCAAGCAATCAACCCGAGCCATTCACTTGGCGCTTAAAGATGCCAAGACAAATAAGGAACAAGTAGACTACATTAACTTTCATGGAACTTCCACAATCGTCAACGATAAGGTAGAAACGCTCGCGGTTAAAAACTTATTCAACAGTCTATCACCTAAAATCCCAGTCAGTTCAACTAAGTCTATGATCGGTCACCCTCAGGGCGCATCAGGAGGGCTCGGTGTTTCAGTTTCTTTACTTTCACTGTATAACAATTTTTTAACACCAACCATTAACCAGGAAAATCCTGACCCAGATTGCGATTTAGATTACGTCCCAAATAAGGGTCGGGAAAAAAACCTGAACATTGCTATAAGCAATTGTATATCTTTTGGCAGTAAAAACTCAGCGCTCGTTCTGGGAAAGTTTTCGAGATAAAATAACCCCTCATTTGATTAGTTAATAATCACTGCACAACAAAACCTTGTCAGGGAAAATCAACGGTAAGGCATCTTGTTACCCTGAAGTTGACTCTCTATGTCCTTTTCAAACTGGTTTTCTACCCGCACAAACTCTTCAAATTCTCTCGGGCTTTTAAACTCAAATGAACGTGGTTCCTTTTGCCCACAGATCTCTTCATCTTGGTCAACCATTAATATNTTTTTCTCTACTGAACGAATTGTGAATTTTTTACGCGTCTTAAATTTTTCAAAAATTTCTCTATAAACAGGATCTAAATTGAGTGCCATAATAATGCTCCATGGGTTATCTGTTTCTAACAATGTGTAATTTCACACTTAAACTCTTGATAGGGTGAAAAAATAGACCATCTACAAATTATACCTGAGANGTATCATAGGTCTCCAAAAATATAAATTAAAATATTTTTCTTATTCTAAAAAACTTTCTTCTTNCAACGGTATGTGTTAGTTTGNCTATTAAGAATTTTTTGAGCCAAAAGATCTTTCCTGCAGATAAAACCTTTTCTATTANCAATATTCATAGACACAAAATTTCTTTTAACAAACACTAAATAGTGGTTACTGGTTTATCCCAATATCTGCTACCCCAACACTTTGTAAAAAGATTATTAAAGCTATGGCCGCCAAGTTAACCCTGAATAAATTAGCAGAAAACTTAATCCTTCAGTCTAGCACTTCTTTTTCTTCCGATGATTTTGAAAAAAGTATTCTAGAAAGATGGCGTCAAGAAATACCTGTCTCCACCCTAAAAAGATTAAAGAAAAAATTATCCACCCATAATGATTTAATTGAAACGAAGGAAAATGATTTTTTGCCTATTCCTGTCGCTTTGAAAAAAATTAANAACCTGTCTTTATCTGTTCGCTTAAATAGTTTTGAAATAAATAAAAAAGTTTTTTTTCCAGGACATAGACTCATCCCTTTTATTTCAAACAAAAAGCAAGAATCCGATCTCGCTTTTCTTTATTTAGAAGGCAAAGAAATCTCAAAGCAGAAACTACCATTTCTTATAGAAGATATTATTCCTTACTACCAATACTCTAGCCCAGCCCACTTTCCAAATGAAATCAAATTGAATCATTGGGCTCTAGCAAAAAGCTCTCTACTAGTTACCGCTTGGGACATAACTCACATCATCCAACAAAACAAACTAAAAGAGGGTGATTTTTTATGCATTAAACTTTTAGATTACGATACAGGCGTTTTCCAAATTCAACCTTGTCGCAAAAGTATAATGCACCTATCTCGCCTAAAAATGAGATCACTATTTATCTCTATGGAAACAACCCTGAAAAAACTTTGTGAAATTGATTCGTTTTGCGCCATGGGNCTTGAAAAACAGATTCTCTGCACTTTTTATCATATGGATCAAAACTTACTAAATGTTCCCGCNTTTTCTTTGGTAGATTTTATAGAGTCACTAACTGAACTAGAAGTAGTAGCTTGTGAAGAAGGTGGAGGAAGGCTAGTTCCGGGATCCCAAAACTATCTCAACAAANCTATTTATGAAGAAAAACCTAGGGTTTCGAAAGGCGAAACCGGTTCACTTGATAAGATATTCCTAGATTTGAAGGTAGCATTCACTAAAGATGAGTTTATATCTATCCTCTATACAGTTATAGNATCCGAAGATTATAAATTAGAATCAGTTTTTAATATCTTATTTGGGGGCGAAGGAAAAGTATTTAGCAATCAAAGTCAGCACGAAAGNCTCTACAAGCACCTTAGGGAACTATTAAAGACAATTTACTCCGATTTAAATCATCCTGAATCAAAGGTAACCTCTGCTTTGCGCGATCAAACAGTTAGTATCAAACTTAGCTTGATAGAAATCTTAAGGTTTCTTGAAAAAAATGAGGTTGGGTTGAAGGATTTACCACAGGACCTTTTGGATAAAATTCACGATCTAGATCATTTTTGTAGGGAAACATTGTCCCATTTAGCTTCCCGGTCTGCCATTCCAAATCTAAAATTCATTCATGATGCAAGACTTGCTATTAAAATTATTCTCCCTCATGTGGCTTCTTTAGAAGAAGAAATTTATTCCCAGCTTGACTTCTATTAAGAGTAGTTAGTTTCTATTCTCTTTATCCAGCTGGCGCCGCTGTGTTCGACCCTTCAATCTTTAGTTTGTCGTATTTCCCCTACAAAACACCTCTACCCCTTAACACATGACCGGATGCTTCTTCCACAACAACTTTCACCATATCACCTGGGCTAATCCGCCTTTTGTCTCCAGTAAAGTTAACTGACCAGTACTGAGCATTTCTCCCCCTAAAATCGGCCCCAGATTTAAAACTTTCACTTTCTACCAAAACGTCTACTTCCTTACCTATAAATTTTTCTCCTTGTTCAAGAGTTAATTTCTTTTGTAACTCAATTGTTCTTTGTAAACGAGCCGACTTCACTGACTGCGGCACTGAATCAGGAAAATCCTGCGCTGGNGTATTAGGGCGTGGACTATAACTGAACATATAACTGTTGTTGAACTTTATTTTTTCCATTAAAACAAGAGTATCTTCAAATTCTGATTCTGACTCACCCGGATAACCCACAATGATATCGGTGGATAAACCCATATCTGGCACAGCAGTCTTAAGCTCCTCTATTATAGAAATATATTCTTCTACCGTATGCATTCTACGCATCTCTTTAAGAATACGGTTATTNCCACTTTGCACAGGAAGATGTAAATGATTTACCAAAATATCAAGGTCNTGATAAGCCGATATGCACTCGCGGGTAAAGTCTTTTGGATGACTCGTCGTGAACCGCAAACGTTCCAGGCCAGAAATCGACGCGATTCGATATAATAANTCATGAAAAGGAACTGGTCGTTTAAGTCCGCGTTTCCCATAAGCGTTGACGTTTTGTCCTAGCAAAACAACCTCACGTGCACCTCTTGATACTAAAAGTCGAACCTCTTGTTCAATCTCTTCGACTTCTCGACTTTTTTCTCGACCACGCGTAAAAGGGACTACGCAGAAGGTACAATATTTGTCACAACCTTTAATTATATTAACAAACGTAGTCGAACCTGGTTTTAGTGGAGTTTCGCCCGAAAGTTCAGGAATTTTGTAATTTGTATCCGTATCGAACTGGGTCCGCACGACCGGTACGTTCTTTTCCTTGACCTCGTCCACCAACCTAACAATATGCTCCACTCCATCAGGCCCTATAACAAGGTCAACAAAAGGCATTTTTTCCAAAAACTGTTCCCCCTCTTGCTGGGCCAAGCATCCAGTAAACCCAAGAATTAGATCGGGATTAACTTCTTTAAGTGGTTTTAAGTTTCTAGCAAGAGAATATATTTTTTGTTCTGCCTTATCTCGGATAGAACATGTATTGATGAGGATCAGGTCTGCATCTTGGACTTCTCCAGTGCGGATATAACCAGAATGAAACAGTAATAGTTCCATGCGGTCTGTATCTGCCGCATTCATCTGGCAACCAAATGTATCCAAATAAACCTGTTTCATAAAAACGACTGTAGTCTAAAAATATTTGGCTTTCAACTGGGAATTGTATTCTTAATCGATAGGGAACCTAGCAATATGATGCCATTAGATAGAAATGCTAGAGTGCGTTTTTATTAGCAATAATACCCATTAAAGGGCAACTAAAAATAGTTTATGTTAATTAGTTAAATTCAAATAAACAAATTAGATTGATCCATTACCAATGTGAATACTTTCATAGGATAAACGGTTCAAACACTGTTTCCAAAGTGCTAATATGGTCAGGTTTATTACTCTATAGATAATTGACTCGTACTCATGAAGCGTTTGAACATCGATCTAGATGAAAGAAGTTATGATATTTTAATCAGCCGAAATATTTTACCTCAAGTCGGCGAGTTTATTTCCAAACGACTTGAACCCAGTCGGAATATTATTATCACACACCCCTCTGTAAGAAATTTGTTTGGAGAAAAAATCGAATCAGGGTTAGCAAGTACGGGTCATTTATCCGGTGTCATAGAGATCCCCGAAGGCGAAACATCAAAATCACTTCAGCAGGCAGAGCTAGTTTACGACCGGATGCTCGAGATGAACTGCGATCGAAAATCGACATTGATTGCCCTTGGCGGTGGAGTGGTAGGTGACCTGACTGGTTTCATAGCAGCTACCTATCAGCGTGGAATCCCTTTCATTCAAATACCGACCACCCTACTCTCACAAGTGGATAGCAGTGTAGGTGGTAAAACTGCGGTCAATCACCCACGTGGGAAAAATATGATTGGAGCTTTTTATCAGCCTAAGTTGGTAGTAGTTGACCTTGACACTCTACAAACTCTACCCAAAAACGAATTCAGGGCTGGACTCGCCGAAGTAATTAAGTATGGAATCATAGCAGACGAGAAGTTGTTTGCTTTCTTGGAAAATAACACTAAAGAAATTATTTCGCTCAATCGTGATTGTCTTGAACATATCATTGAGACTTCTTGCGCTATCAAAGCAAAGGTGGTTGAAAAAGATGAGCGAGAGAGCAGGCATCGTATGATTCTAAATTTTGGGCATACCTTTGGACACTCCATAGAAACCCTTACCAACTATACCGAATATCTTCATGGAGAAGCATTAGCCATAGGAATGATTCAAGCGGCATGGCTTTCTGTAGAAACCGGGGAATGTTCAGAAGATGTGCCTATACGCATAACAAATCTACTGAAAAAATTTAATCTTCCCGTACATTCGCCTAATTTAAACTCTGAAGATGTCATCAGTGCAATGTATAACGATAAAAAAACCACCCATAATAAGCTTCGATTTATACTAACAAAGAGTATAGGCTCAGTTGAAATTGTTGATGACGTTCCTGAGTTGTCGGTCAAGGCGGCACTAAATAAAAACCATTAATCACTTCGCAAGCTTAAAAGAACTATCCCATCTTAATTAAAAAATTTATACCAAGAATTTTACAAAAAACACTTTTTTAAAATAATTTAATATTTAGAACCTTCCAAGAAAGGCTATCTCATTTTTAAATTTTCTGTATTATCCAGTGGTAGTCGAGGAAACTGTATTTATGTCGAGTCTGATGCGGTAAAAATAATTATTGATTCAGGTTTGAGCGTCAAAGAACTTGAAAGNCGCCTGAAANTAATTGACCGAACACCTGAAGAATTGGATGCCGTTTTTTTAACACACGAACACTCGGATCATATAGGTGGCGTCGGACCTTTAGTNCGTAAACACTCAATACCATTATATGCTACCAATGGTACTATTCAGGCCAGTCAAAAACTAGGAAGCATCCCAGCATTCAATCCCATCCGCGCAGGTGAAACGGTTTCTCTAAATGGTCTTGAGATAGAACCCTATGCTACTTCTCACGATGCGAAGGAATCTGTCGCTTACGTGATTCGATACCAAAACAGAAAACTAGGGCACGCAACCGATATGGGAATGGTTACTCATGANGTTCGTGAAATATTGCAAAATTCTCATGTATTGCTAGTAGAATCCAACCACGATGTTGAGATGTTAGATTTTGGTCCCTATCCCTGGTCTGTGAAGCAGAGGATAAAAAGTGACCTTGGCCATTTATCTAATGAGGCCTGCGGAGAGCTATTGACAACAGTTAAACATGAGCACCTTCAACGAGTAATATTGATGCATTTAAGTCAGACAAATAACCATCCCGAAATAGCTCATGTCACTGCGCTGCAGGCGCTAGGAAGCTGTGCCGCTCATTTGGAATTAGCTTTGCAAACCCAAGCAACGGACTTAATCGAGGTTTGAAGCAACTGTTACAACTACTCTAAGAATACTACATGTACCCACTCTCATACTATGGATATTAAGGACAAGGTTGTTGGGAGTTGGTGTGGAATGGCTGTGGGTGATGCCATGGGTCTATCCGCAAAAAGCATAAAACCAGAAACTATCCAGCAACTCTTTGGCTCCATGAATAGCTTTAAGGATGTGCGTCCGTTCATTGGGAAAGGAATTAAACGATTTAAAATGCAGGGCCTCTATGGAATACAAACTCAGGGTTCGTTGGTTATTGCCGACTGTCTCCTACAAAATAGAAAATGGAACGCAGAAAAAACCATTGAATTTCTGACTAAGTTGAGTGTGGGTGGACCAGAGCATTATTTGGGGGTTTATCGCCATCCCGATAAAAAATTTTTTCAATTGATCAACTCCCTAAAAGGTGCTGCACCCCAAGTAACTGACCATAATCCTGCAGACGCAACATTTTTAACTATGGGAATTCCAGCGGGACTCATCCATAGAGACCGGCCCGAAATTGGTATTTCTGTAAATATTAATATCGGTTTAATGATGAGTCGTAATTTATGCGAGATCACCGGACTTGCCCTCATCGGATATCTTGTATCTAGGTTTTTACTTTTAAAACCAGAAAGTGAAGAACCACACCATCAAGCAGAAGAAATTTTAATTACTGCTGAAGAGTTTTGTCAAAAGATCCAGAATCAAGTCGAAAAAACTGCACCCATTTTTTGGAACCAGACTTCTGAGTCAGAACGTGGATTACTTAAAAAAAGTCTCACAAGTCTTCGAGAGCGGTGGGGTTTTGATTGTGATGAGTTATTAAATTGGATCTGCCAAAACGCTTCTGGCCGGCACAAAATAAAAATTACTAGTCCCGCCCAATCCTATGTTTTAACTTTATTGCCACTATGCCTGCTTCTTGTTTTGCGCGAGGGTCGTGAATTCGGCTCAACTTTGACTACAGGTCTCAACATGGGAAAAGAAGCNGATAAGATCGGTGCTTTGGTTGGAGCTTTAGCTGGAGCGATTTATGGGTGGCATGAAATACCTGAATCGTGGCGGTCTAGCCTAGTTAATATTAAGGAAATTCTCATGCGGGGAGAAGGTTTGTTTTCTGGACGTTTCCCCAAGGCGGCGAAAGATCTTTATGAAATGGAACTGGGATTAACAACAAAAGAGTTTGATGTTGGTAGAAAATATTTTTCAAAAACGCCAGTTAATTTTTCCCGACCAACGCCTCGACCAAAGCTTTCCTGGGAGGATGGGGACAACAAAAAATCTATCATCCCAGAAAAGTCTGACGCGCTTAACTGGAGAAAATTTGAAAAAGACAAATCTAGAGCAAAAAAAGATCGAAGAAAATGCCTAAAAAATGACCCCGCCGACTATTAATTTTAATAATATAGCTCTACCCGAGAGAGTAAATGCTTAACCAAAAAACACAAAATCGACAAGCGTAAGGTTAAAACTGATCTATTAAGAACCTTTACTAAGAACTAATCCCTAAGAAAGGTTCCATCGTATCAAAAGTATTGCAAGCCGAACAATGGTCAGTCCACTTATTTAAAGTTTTACCGCACGCACCGCATTTAAAATTAAAGATTGCCCTCTTTATTTGTCGAGTAGCATTTTCTAATGCTTTTTTAGATTTCGTTTCGTTGTGGTCTTGTTTGTAGGCATCACCCAGAATAAGAGAGGGGATAATAGCTTTCTCGGAGTCTGTACTTTCTTCGATTAATCGTATAGTTTCTTGAGGAGTCTTCTCCTCTAAACAAAGAACACCTAATAGCATGATTAGTATTTCACTAGGTCCATTTTTCGAATTCCTGATAGCTTCTTTGTATTCTTTTATCATTTCCCCCGGTTGACCCAACTCTCTATAGACCTCTTCCATTCGCATCATACAGGCTATTGACTTTGTATAAGCATAGCCTTTTTTCCATGATTTTAATGCTCCCTTTCTATCACCCGTTTTTAGGTAAGCATCTCCTAATAGAATATGTGAAGATAGACACTGGGCATTTTCCCGCAAAGATCTTTTAATTTCGGTAATTGCTAATTCAAAGCTATCATTATTGAAATAACGGACCCCACTTTTGTAAATATACTGGCCGAGCATTCTTTTTTCTTTTTCTTTTTTTTCTCTTCCTTTAACTAGAGCAACTAGTTTTCGTTGCACTTCTACTGCCGATGGCCAATCTTCCAACTTTAAATAAACTTCTCTCATCCGACAAAGAGCACGAGGGGACCTTCGGTTAAATTCTAAAATTTTTTCAAGAACCTCCATCTCCTTTTTTGGGGTTGCCTGAATACAATAGTCCTCAGCTAAGGCGTACAAAACATTCAAGTTTTCAGGCGCAATTTCTATTGCTATCAAATGAAGTTTTAGAGCACGTTCAACATTCCCTTCCTCCCTTGCTATATTTCCAAGTTGGGTAAGAACTCGTACGTGACTTGGAGACATGTTTAAAATTTTTTCATAAGCAGCAACAGATTTTGAGACGTGCCCGCATGCTAAATAATTTTCGGCTTCTTCGAGTAGCCTCTCACTTCGATGGTTACTTTTATTTTGACGCTTGGCGCGTCCAGATTTTTTCAAATTGATAAAAAAANTTTTTAAAGAAAGTGCTCCGTGCAAAAAACCAGCTACCAGAATACCTAACAACACAGAACCCAGAAACAAAACAATCATTGGAAGTTGAAACGACCAACCCTGAGCAAAATGTATATCCACCTCATGAGGATTTAAAAAGGAAAAATACACTGAAAGCAATGCAAAGAAAAGGAAGGTGATTATTGATTTAAGTGACACTTGAATTCCGTGGTTGGTGGTTTTACTAAATTGGTTTATATGCTGGGGTGAGAGCTACTTGCAAATAGACTGGCTAAAAAGAAATCCCATCATACATTTAAATTCCGGTATTTTTCTTTTCTATTTTTTCAAGACAATCGACACAGTGTGATGCAAAGGGAACAACGGTCAGTCTTTCTTCAGAAACTAACTCCTCGCACTCCAAGCAAATTCCATACTGTCCCCGGTCTATTTTTTCGATCGCTTCTTCCACTAATCGTAACTTTCCAAATTCTTTTTCCCCAAGCCCCATCATCAGTTGGCGGTCATAGGATTGGACTGCATCATCAGCTATATCTGCAACCTGCTCAGTTAGATGGTCTTGGGAGGATTTGTATTTTTCCCGTACCTCACCCGCTATGGAAAAACGAATTTCTTCCAATTTAGCTCTAAAGGAGGCAATTTTGGTTTCATTCATAAATTTTTTTTCTAAATTATCAT
>JGI26239J51126_1000784_pt1 | contig 15605 bp, 11 predicted proteins | sample SaaInlV_130m_DNA_3_FD_51126 | JGI IMG/M metagenome (IMG submission 51126)
GTTGAATTAATCACACCGATCGCTATGGATAAAGAGCTACGCTTTGCTATCCGTGAAGGTGGTCACACTGTTGGTGCTGGTGTGGTAACTGAAATCGCAGAATAGGATAATATTATGGCTGGTAACAGCAAACGCGCAATTATTCAAATAGAAAGTACGGCTGGTACTGGCTACCGATACACAATCACAAAGAGTAAGCAACTCCATCCTGGTCGTGTTGAGTATAGAAAATTTGATCCTGTTGTTAGAAAACACGTTGTTTTCAAAGAAACGAAATAGTTCGTTGGGGGCAGTTGAATTTTCTGCTCCAACTTTTCAATAGGAGAGTAGCTCAATTGGTAGAGCAACGGCCTCCAAAGCCGTAGGTTGCAGGTTCAAGTCCTGTCTCTCCTGCAAATTGGATGGCCACCATTGGGTGAGCTCCAAAAATTAAATCTCTTTTAAAGAGTAGTAAGTAAGGAAAATAGAATGATTAATAAACTTCAGCAATTCGGCGCTGATGTACAATTTGAAATGAGTAAAGTCTCCTGGCCAAACTGGGATGAGTTAAAGGGGTCTACCTATGTGGTATTAACTCTATCTCTTATTTTGGTTGTGTTTTTGTTTTTTGTTGATTTTCTTTTATCAAAAATTTTAAATTTCATTTTGTAATCATGAATTGGTATACATTACGCGTTATTTCTGGGAAGGAAAAAAAGATCAAAGAAGCAATTCTTTTCGAAGTGAGTACATCGGAAATGGAAGAGCAGATTAGTGACATTTTAGTCCCCTCTGAAAATATTGTTGAAATGCGAGATGGAAAGAAAAAAATAAAAGAACGTGTTTTTTTTCCTGGTTACTTGTTGGTTCGATTGGATTTAAATAAAGAGACGCGATACCTCCTTGAAAACGTCAATGGTGTGATTTCATTTGTTGGCCCAAAAGGAAAACCTCAAGCATTACGCCCGGAAGAAGCTCAGCGTTTCTTATCCGAATTTGATGGTGGAGACGGTCCGCTTCGTGTTACAGAAGCACCACCTTACAAAGTAGGTGATCCGGTTAAGGTGACGGATGGACCCTTCATGGATTTTTCTGGACTCGTACAGGAAATAAATCATGATAAACAAAAATTAAAGGTTCTGGTGAGTATTTTTGGTCGCCAAACACCGGTTGAGTTAGATTACCTTCAAGTTGAAATGGAAAGTTAAACAAGGTTTAAAATATCATGGCAAAGAAAGTCATCGGATTTATCAAGTTACAAATTCCAGCTGGTAAAGCAAATCCAGCGCCACCTGTTGGCCCTGCATTGGGGCAGCATGGTGTCAATATTATGGATTTTTGTAAATCATTTAATGCGTCGACGCAAGATAAAATGGGAGATGTTATTCCAGTGGAAATCACCGTTTACGCAGATCGTAGTTATACATTCATAACCAAGACACCTCCTGCAGCAAAACTTATTTTAAAAGCTGCGAAAATTAAGAAGGGCTCTGGTGAACCTAATCGTGATAAAGTTGGAACAGTTTCAGAAGCAGACATTCGGTCTATCGCAGAAGTGAAAATGCCTGATTTGAATGCAAATACTGTTGAGCAGGCGATGATGATGATCCGTGGAACATGTGTTTCTATGGGTATTGAAGTAAAAGGATAAGGTAGAAGAATGAGTTTATCAAAAAATATGAAATCTGCAACATCTTCATATGATAAGATGGTGTCCTATTCATTGAAGGATGCGATGGATATGGTGCAAGAATATAAATTTACAAAATTTGACGAAAGTGTTGATCTTGCNATTAATCTTGATGTTGATCCTCGCCACGCAGAAGAAAATATTCGTGTCACGACGCCATTGCCTCATGGGACAGGTAAATCTGTCTCAGTTCTTGTTTTAACGCAAGGGGCTAAAGAGAAAGAAGCGCAAGATGCTGGAGCTGATTTTGTTGGAAATAAAGATTATTTAACAAAGATTAAAAATGGCTGGACTGAAGTTGATAAAATNGTTGCTACACCTGATATGATGGGTGAATTAGGGAAATTGGGAAAGATTCTTGGTCCAAAGGGTTTAATGCCTAATCCTAAAAGTGGCACCGTAACTATGGATGTTGCAAAAGCAGTCAAAGATTTAAAAGCAGGTCAAGTCGAACTGCGTGTTGAAAAGACGGGAATCATTCATGTCTCTTGTGGGAAAGTATCATTTGGAGTAGAAAAATTAACTGAAAATATTCAAACCGTTTATGATACGGTGATGAAGGTTCGGCCAGCTTCAGTGAAAGGACAGTATCTAGAAAAAATGTCTGTTTCATCCACCATGGGTCCTGGCATCCAAATTGACCATACATCTATAAGGTAAACTTATGCCTAATGCAAAAAATATCGCACAACTTAGTGAACTGANTGAAACCTTTTCGAAGGCGAAGGCAGTTTACTTTACATCATATCACGGACTTAGTGTTNGTGATATAACAAAACTTCGAAATGGTTTTTTCAAAGCCAATGTTGATTATAGGGTTGCGAAAAATACATTAATTAAATTAGCTGCAAAGCAAAATGATATTAATGGCCTCGACGAAGTGTTAAAAGGATCCACTGCAATTGCCATCGCTTATGATGAACCAGTTGCACCGGCTAAAGTGATCAAGGAATTCACAAAAGATAACGATTTACCTACGGTAAAGGGAATCTTGTTCGATGGTGAATTTCTACCGGGAGAAGAATTCAAAAAGTTAGCTGACATGCCAAGTAAGGAAGAGTTACTTTCCCAATTGGTTGCAATGCTCAATAGTCCATTGCAAAAGTTGGTCTCAACTTTAAATGCGCCGATGCAGAATACTGTAGGCGTTTTGAATAGTTTAAAAGAACAAAAATCTTAATCTAGAAAACCAGTAAGGAGTTGTCCAAATGGCAGTTACTCGAGCAGACGTTCTCACATATCTTGAAGATTCAAATATGGTGGAAATCTCAGAACTCATCAGTGAAATAGAAGACAAATTTGGTGTAACCGCGGCAGCCCCTGTTGCCATCGCAGCCGCACCGGCTGCTGGTGATGCAGGCGCAGAAGTGAAAACCGAATTTGATGTTATACTTAAAGCACCCGGACAGGCAAAGATCAATGTGATCAAAGCAGTTCGTAGCATTACAGATTTAGGTCTGAAAGAAGCAAAGGAATTAGTTGACTCTGCGCCGAAAGCCGTGAAAGAAGGCATTTCTGAAACAGAAGCTAATGACATTAAAGCACAGCTTGAAGAAGCAGGTGCCGAAGTAGAAGTTGCTTAAAATTAAGCAACTTTATCTCTTCTATTCTTTTTCTAATTAAATACCGGGAGGCTTAATTGGGAGCTTCAACGACACGCTTCGCATCGCGTGAATCTTTTTCTAAGATTCCCGCATTCGTGGATGTACCAGATCTTCTCTCAATACAAACCAAGGCGTATCAGCAATTCTTGCAGGAATGGATTCCGCAAGAAGCGCGTGAGCAAATTGGGCTTGAGGGAGTTTTTAACAACGTATTTCCGATTGAAGATTCACATCGGAATTACATTCTTGAATACAAAACCTATTACCTAGGTCAGCCAAAATACACACCAGACGAATGTATGGATCGTGGCGTTACTTATTCTGCGCCACTGCGAGTTCGTATGGCTTTGCACATTACTGACGAAAATAATAAAAGTGAGTATGCACAAAGTATTGAGCAGGATGTGTATTTTGGAAATATTCCGTACATGACATCGAAAGGTACCTTTATTATTAATGGTGCTGAACGGGTTATTGTATCTCAGCTTCAGCGTTCGCCGGGTGTATTCTTTGATGAATCCATTCATCCGAACGGGACGAAGTTGTTTCAGGCGAGGATCATTCCTGCCCGGGGATCTTGGGTAGATTTCACAACAGATATTAATGACTGTTTATTTGTCATTATAGATCGCCGTAGAAAATTCCCGGTGACCATGTTGTTGAGAGCCTTGGGGTATTCAACAAATACAGACATTTTTAATGCATTTGGTTCAATGAAAACTTTGAATCCCAAAAAAGGAAAATTAGACCAGTATATTGGTGCTACCATTACAGAAGATGTTGTGGACACGCGTACGGGTGAAATTTTCTTTGAAGGGGGGACTGAGTTAACATCAGAGAACGCAGATTCGCTTAAAAAAGCTGGTATAACTAAAATTAGTGTTGTGGATGGAAATAAGAATTTTCATTCAATGTTGCTCTTAAACACGATTGAAAAAGATCCAACGCGAAGCACAGAAGAAGCTTTGGCAATTGTTTATCAATTGATTCGATCTAGTGAGCCACCCAACCTAGAAACGGCACAAAAATTTATTGAGCGAATTTTCTTTAGCCCGAAAAAATATGACCTGGGTCAAGTTGGGCGTTATCGTTTAAACCAACAATTCAATTTGAAAGCGCCTGTTGAAGAAACCGTATTAACGATGGATGATATTATTCAGGTGATTAATTTCTTAATTGATATGAGAAAAGGTGAGCGAGGCGTTGATGATATTGATCATCTAGGTAACCGTCGTGTTAAAACGATTGGTGAGCAGTTGACAAATCAATTCAGCGTTGCTTTAAGTCGAATGACTCGTACTATTCATGAAAGAATGAATTTGAGAGAATCTGAAAGTATTACGCCGCAGGATTTGATTAACTCCCGAGTTGTGACAACTGTGATTAGTACCTTTTTTGGTACATCTCAGCTTTCTCAATTTGGTGACCAAACTAACCCATTAGCTGAAATTACCCATAAAAGACGTATTTCTGCTTTGGGCCCGGGCGGTTTAACGCGTGAACGTGCTGGATTTGAAGTCCGTGACGTTCATTATACTCATTATGGACGACTTTGTCCAATCGAAACTCCAGAAGGTCCAAATATTGGACTGATCTCTTCTTTAGCCATGTTTGCTGAAGTGAATGACCACGGTTTTATTGAATCGCCTTATCGTAAAGTCAGAAAAAATAGTTCAGGATCAATCATAACCAATAAAATTGAATACCTATCTGCTGATGATGAAGATCGAGTTTTGGTATCGCAAGCGTCCACAAAAAGGGATGAATCCGGTATAATAACAGAAGATAAAATCAGAGCTCGGATGAAAGGTGACTTTCCAATTGTAGAGCCGAAAGATGTTGATTTTGTTGAAGTTTCGCCAAACCAGATTCTAAGTGTGGCTGCAGCATTGATCCCTTTCTTAGAGCATGATGATGCAAACCGTGCATTGATGGGTTCAAATATGCAACGCCAAGCCGTTCCATTAATGAAGCCGCAATCACCCATTGTTGGTACAGGTATAGAGGCGAAAGTTGCGGTGGATTCACGTTCCGCACTTGTTTCGCCAGTTGATGGTCGAATTATTTACGTTGATTCTGAAAAAGTTAGAATTAAGCGTAAAGACGTAATGGATTCTTTGGCGCTGTACGAAGGTGAAAATGTCATTGAAATTAAATTTAAAAAATTTCACCGAACGAACCAAAATACAGTTCATAATCAACGTCCGCTGTTAAGTGAAGGCACCCATATTAAAAAAGGTGATGTTATCGCCGATGGCGCTGCAACTCAACTAGGTGAATTAGCCCTTGGATCAAACATCCGAGTTGCATTTATGCCATGGCGCGGATACAACTTTGAAGATGCAATCGTTCTAAGTGAACGATTGGTAAAAGAAGATGTATTTAGTTCCATTCATTGTAATGAAATTGAATTGGAAGTTCGTGACACTAAACGAGGTCAAGAAGAATTAACATCTGAAATCCCAAATGTGAGTGAAGAATCAACGAAAGATCTGGATGAATCCGGAATCATTCGTGTTGGAGCTCGTGTAAAAGAAGGTAATATCCTTATTGGAAAAGTAACACCAAAAGGTGAAACAGATCCAACGCCGGAAGAAAAACTACTTCGCGCAATATTTGGAGAAAAAGCGGGTGAAGTTAAAGATGCATCTAAAAAAGCTGAGCCAGGTATTAAAGGTGTGGTTATTAAAACTCAACTCTTTGAAAAGCAAGCCAAGCGGACCAAGAAAGAGGAACGTGAACAAATTCTTCTTTATCAAAAAAGTGCTTCAGAACAGAAAAAATTATTGAAGCTCTCCCGTGACGAGAAATTGACAAACCTTTTAAAGGATCAAATCTCAAATGGAATTCGTGATTTATCTTCCAGTAAAACATTAATCAAGAAATCCACAAAACTAACTCTTAAAAGATTAACCACTTTTGATATGGAGCGTTTTGCACAAGATGAAGCTTGGGTAGAAGATAAGGCGGCTTGGAAAAAGATTAAAGCTGTCTGGCGTTCCTTTCGAGAAGAATGGGGTGGTATTGAGACTCGACTTGAACGGAAAATATTTAAACTACGTGTTGGAGATGAACTCCAACCCGGCATCCTGAAACTCGCAAAAGTATTTGTCGCACAAAAACGTAAAATTTCTGTAGGTGACAAAATGGCGGGACGTCACGGAAATAAAGGAATTGTTGCAATCATTGTTCCTGAAGAAGATATGCCTTTCATGGAAGACGGATCACCTGTAGATGTTGTCCTGAATCCGTTGGGCGTACCCTCTCGTATGAACTTGGGTCAGTTGTATGAAACGATGTTAGGTTGGGTGGGTGAAATCACCGGCCGAAAGTTTGCAACGCCTGTATTCGATGGTGCAACCCCAGAAGACGTGGCAAATGAATTAAAAGCCGCAGGACTTCCTGCATCTGGAAAAGCTAGACTGATTGATGGTAGAACCGGAGAATATCTAGATAATCCAGTCACCGTTGGAAACATCTATATGATGAAATTAAGTCATATGGTTGATGATAAGATGCATGCACGTTCAACGGGGCCGTACTCACTAATCACGCAGCAGCCTTTGGGCGGTAAAGCGCAATTTGGTGGCCAGCGATTTGGTGAGATGGAGGTCTGGGCACTGCAAGCTTATGGCGCAGCGCACACGCTCCATGAACTTTTAACCGTGAAATCAGATGACGTTGAAGGCCGATCAAGGGTCTATAACTCAATTGTCCGTGGCGAACAAATGCCCGAATTTTCTTCACCTGAATCTTTCAATGTAATGATCAAAGAACTTCAAGGTCTTTGCATTGATGTAGAACTGGATTAACGCAAGGAGTATTTGCTTTGACTTACATCCAATCAAACAGTATTGACACTTCAAAAAAATATAATTCAATAACAATTGGATTAGCGTCTCCGGAATCAATTCTTGCCCGTTCGTACGGGGAAGTTTTAAAACCGGAAACAATTAACTATCGTTCATATAAACCAGAAAAAGATGGTCTTTTTTGTGAAAAGATCTTTGGCCCTGTAAAAGACTATGAATGTCATTGTGGGAAATACAAAGGAATCCGTTATCGTGGAATCATTTGTGACCGTTGTGGTGTTGAAGTCACTCGGAAAAAAGTACGACGAGAAAGAATGGGGCATATCACTCTTGCAGTGCCTGTCGTCCATATCTGGTATCTGAGATCTATTCCAAGTAAAATAAGTTATCTCGCTGGTAAAAGTACAAAAGATCTTGAACGTGTAATCTATTATGAGATGTTCATGATTATTGAACCTGGAGCTAGTGGGCTAGAGCCATTCGAGTTGATTGAAGAAGAAGAATACTTAGATATTGAAGAGCAATTTGGATATATGGCAGTATCTGAGGAAGATAGAGATAATGAGAATTATTTTTATGCGACCATGGGTGGCGAAGCCATGAAAGAAATGCTTTCGAAATTGAACATTATGGAGTTGAAAAACGAACTGGTTGATATTGTTAAGACGTCAAAGTCTAAGCAAAAACGTGCAGATGCTCTTAAGCGTTTAAAAGTTGTAAAATCATTTGTGCCTGATCCAACAAAGAAAAGGTTGAATAAACCTGATTGGATGATTGTGTCTATTTTACCGGTGATTCCACCGGAACTTCGACCTTTGGTTCCTCTTGAAGGTGGTCGATTTGCTGCATCAGATTTAAATGATTTATATCGTCGTATTATTATTCGTAATAATCGATTGAAGCAATTAATGGAAATTAAAGCACCCGACGTTATTTTGAGAAATGAAAAACGGATGCTCCAAGAAGCTGTCGATGCTTTATTTGATAACAATCGTCGTAAAACAGCAATCAGAAGTGGGTCGCGTCGTCCGTTAAAATCTCTGTCTGATATGCTGCGTGGTAAAACAGGTCGTTTTCGTCAGAATCTTCTTGGTAAGCGTGTAGATTATTCGGCTCGTTCAGTTATTGTTGTGGGGCCGAGTTTAAAACTGCATGAATGTGGGATGCCTAAAAATATGGCGCTTGAATTATTCAAACCACATATGATTCATGAATTAATGGCTCGCGGATATACGCAAACACCTCGAAGTGCGAAACTTATGGTGGAAAATCGTGAACCTGTTGTATATAAGGTTTTAGAATATGTTGTTGAGGATCATCCTGTATTGTTGAATCGTGCACCTACACTTCACCGTTTAGGTATTCAAGCATTTCAACCTGTACTGATAGAAGGAAAAGCTATACAATTGCATCCTTTAGTCTGTTCAGCATTTAATGCTGATTTTGATGGTGATCAGATGGCTGTCCACCTTCCTCTGTCTTTGGAAGCTCAGATGGAAGCACGGATGCTTATGCTTGCAAGTCACAATATTCTTCACCCTGCAAATGGTCAGCCAATTGCTGTTCCGTCTCAGGATATGGTTTTGGGATGTTATTATTTGAGTCTCCCTAAAGAGGGTGATAAAGGTGAAGGGAAATTTTTCTCTTCAATTCAAGAGGGATTACTGGCTTATGAAAACAAAGCAGTGGGTCTTCATGCAATTATTAATGTTCGTCATAATGGTGTTTGGATTAAAAATACTACAGTTGGTCGTGTAATCTTTAATTCAATCTTGCCGGAAGGTTTAGATTTTGTTAATGATCTTATCGATAAGAAAACATTAACGGAAATTGTTAACAATGCTTATATAATTACTGGGAATTACCAAACTGTTCTTTTCTTAGATCGTTTAAAAGAATTGGGTTTTGGAATTGCGACAGTAAGTGGTGTCTCCATTGCAATAAGTGATGTTTTAATTCCGGATCGTAAAGATGAAATTTTGGGTGAAGCTCAAAAAGAAGTGGACGATATTAAAGATAAATTTGATCGCCATATTTTAACGGATGGTGAGCGATATAATAAAGTAATAGATATTTGGACTCATGCAACAAACCGTGTTGCGGGAAGTATGATGGATGCACTTAAAAAAGATCGTAGTGGATTTAATCCCGTTTATATGATGGCAGATTCTGGAGCTCGTGGATCGCAAGATCAGATTAAACAGCTTGCTGGAATGCGTGGATTAATGGCTAAACCACAAAAATCCATGAAGGGAGGTGTAGGTGAAATTATTGAATCACCCATTACATCTAATTTCAAAGAGGGTTTATCCGTATTTGAATATTTTATTTCTACTCACGGTGCTCGAAAAGGTTTGGCAGATACAGCATTGAAAACAGCCGATGCTGGTTATTTAACTCGTCGTTTGGTAGACGTTGCGCAAGATGTTGTCGTTTATATCACGGATTGTGAAACCATTAATGGTATTGCGATTTCTGACCTGAAAGAAGGTGAAGAAATAATTGAAACATTATCAGATCGTATTCTTGGTAGAACGGTACTCGATGATTTCATTATAAAAGGTGATGTAGTTGTAAAAGCCGGTGCATTAATCGAACAAAAAGAAGCAGAAACAATTGAGGACAGTGGTGTAGAAAATATTCAGATTCGTTCAATCTTGACTTGCGAAGCAAAGCGTGGTTGCTGTGCTAAATGTTATGGTTGGGATTTATCAACTCATCAATTGGTTGATATAGGAACAGCCGTAGGTATTCGGGCCGCACAAAGTATTGGTGAGCCAGGAACTCAGTTAACCCTTCGTACTTTTCATATTGGTGGTACTGCTACCCGTATTATTGAGCAATCAGAAATGTTCACAAAAAGGGCTGGAAAAGTAAAATTCTCTGAAAATTATGATTATGCAGATACTATTGATGAGCTTGGAACAAAAGTTCGACGTTGTATGGTGCGACATGCGAAACTCTTTATCTTGAATAAAGAAGGAGTGGAATCAGCATCATTTAACGTACCATATGGATCAACTGTTTTTGTAAATGATGGAGATGATCTTCCAGCAAAAGCAACCTTAATTCAATGGGATCCATATACAGATAGTATTTTGGCTCGTGAAACAGGTTTAGTTGCTCTACAGGACTTTATTGAAGGTGAAACCTATGCTGTTGAGTCAGTTGAAGGTGGAAAGAAGCAAATGGTTGTGGTTGAAGCGAGAGATAGAAAGCTTAGTCCGCATATCGAAATTGTTGACAAAAATGATAAGATTTTAGCTGGTGGAACAATTTTACCTGTTAAAGCAACTTTGGTTGTTAAAAATGGGCAAAAAGTTGAACGCGGTCAAACATTGGTGAAAATTCCAAAAGACATTGGTAAAACACGTGATATTACAGGTGGTTTACCTCGCGTTGCTGAATTGTTCGAATCAAGGAAGCCAAGTAATCCAGCCGTTATGACTGAGATTAATGGTTCAATTCGTTTTGGTGAAACAAGACGTGGAATAAGAAAAATTCATGTGTTGGGCGTTGACGGAGAAGAAAGAACTTATTCTATACCTTACGGTAAACATGTGATTGTCCATGAAGGTGATTTTGTTAATGCCGGGACAAACCTTTGTGAAGGAGCAATATCTCCAGATGATATTCTTCACGTATTGGGACCAGCAGCGGTTCGTGATTACCTTGTGAATGAGATTCAAGAGGTTTACCGTCTTCAAGGCGTAAAAATCAATGATAAACATATTGAAGTTATTGTGAGTCAAATGATGCAGAAAGTAAGCGTTAAAGAAACGGGTGATACATGGTTTCTTGAAGAAGATCGTATCGCCAAACGTGAATTTTTTGCTGAAAACGAACGAATCTCAAAAATGATTATTGTGAATGAAGTTGGTGATTCTGATTTAGAAGCTGACACAATGATTGACAGATCAGAATTTCTAGAGATCAATAAAGAATTGAAAGCAGGTGAAAAGGAATTGGCTACCTATCGGAAAACAAAACCTGCAACATTTGAACCAATTTTGATGGGAATAACGCGTGCTTCTTTGAATACTGAAAGTTTCATTTCTGCCGCATCTTTCCAGGAGACGACTCGAGTACTTACTGATGCTTCAACGGCTGGAAAAACAGACTATCTCCAGGGCTTGAAGGAGAATGTAGCTGTTGGGCGATTAATTCCCGCCGGTACAGGAACGCCAGGGATAAATGATATCCTTGTAGGTGTTCATGATACTGATGAAGAAACTGCATCAGAGTTAGGCGATGCAGTCGCATAAAAATAATATGAAAATACTTAAAACAATCATTGTAGTATTTTCTTTTTCATACGTAATTTTATAGGCTTTGGATAAAACGATATGCCGACGATAAACCAATTAATTCGAAAAGGCCGGAAGCGAGTTTTGAAGAAAACGAGCACNCCAGCGCTTATGAGTAGCCCCCAGAAACGGGGTGTATGTANTCGTGTTTACACAACAACACCAAAAAAGCCGAATTCTGCATTGCGGAAAGTGGCTCGTGTCCGTTTAACAAACGGAATGGAAGTTGCGGCTTATATCCCAGGTGAAGGCCATAACCTTCAAGAACATAGTATTGTTCTGATTGAAGGGGGACGTGTGAAAGATTTGCCGGGTGTCCGCTATCACGTTGTTCGTGGTACGCTTGATACTGCCGGAGTTAGTGATCGAAAAACCAGTCGCTCCCGTTATGGTGCGAAAAAGCCAAGGTAGTAAGAGCATTTTATGAGACGAAGAAGACCAGAACGCAGAAAGATTTTACCAGATCCAGTTTATAACGATATGCTTGTAGCTAAATTCGTTAATTATGTAATGGAGCAAGGTAAGAAAGGAATTGCTGAAAAAATATTTTATGGTGCGATGGACATAATTAAATCACGTACTAAAACTGATGGTTTAAAAATCTTTGAAAAGGCGATTGAAAATACGTCTCCATCTGTTGAGGTTAAATCTCGCAGAGTAGGTGGGGCAACATATCAAGTTCCGATTGAGGTTCCAAAAAGTCGACGATTTTACTTAGCATCTCATTGGCTTATTAATGCTGCCGTTGGGAGATCGGGGAAACCTATGTCCGATAAATTAGCATCTGAATTGATTTCTGCTGCTAATGGTGAGGGTGGCGCAATTAAGAAAAAAGATGATACTCATCGTATGGCAGATGCAAATAAAGCATTTGCTCATTTTCGTTAAATAATAATTAGATTAGAGAATTTAGTTGAAGCAAACAACATTAGAGCNAGTTAGAAATATTGGCATCATGGCACACATTGATGCTGGTAAGACAACTTTAACCGAACGTGTCCTTTTTTATACTGGACGAACTCATCGCATTGGTGAGGTTCATGATGGTGCAGCAACAATGGATTGGATGGAGCAGGAGCAGGAGCGCGGAATTACAATTACGTCTGCTGCGACAACTTGTCTTTGGGGTGATCATCGTATCAATATTATTGATACACCAGGGCACGTAGATTTTACAGTAGAAGTTGAACGCTCCCTTCGAGTGCTCGATGGAGCTGTAGGTGTATTTTGTGCCGTCGGTGGCGTTGAGCCCCAAAGTGAAACTGTATGGCGTCAAGCTGACAAATATGATGTTCCACGAATCGCATTTGTTAATAAAATGGATCGCGTTGGTGCAGATTTCTTTAATGTTGTAAAAATGATTAAAGACCGTCTTGGTGCCAATCCCTTGCCTCTTGTTATTCCAATTGGTGCGGGGGAAATGTTTACTGGTATTATTGATTTAATGGAAATGAAATCCATTTTATATAATGAAAGCACAATGGGTTCACGATACGAATATGGTGAAATTCCAGCTGATATGCTGGAAGAAGCTGAAAAATGGCGTCATCATTTAATTGAAGAAACGGCATCTTATGATGAGCATTTGATGGAAAAATATTTATCAGATGAGGAAATCTCTGTTGATGAATTAAAAGTTGCAATTAGAAAAGGGTGTTTAGATAATACCTTTATCCCCACATTGTGTGGTTCGGCTTTTAAGAATAAAGGTGTTCAGCGATTATTGGACTCAATTATAAATTTATTACCTTCTCCAGTTGATATTGGTGAAGTAAAAGGGACTGATCCGAGAGACTCTGATGTTGTTATGACCCGTATACCCAGTAATGATGATTCTTTCAGTGCGCTTGCTTTTAAAATAATGACGGATCCATTTGTTGGGAAGCTTACCTACATTAGGGTTTATTCAGGTAGTTTAAAGGCGGGGTCTTATGTATATAACCCAACATCCGGAAAGCGAGAGAGGATAAGTCGTGTATTGCTTATGCATTCGAATAAGCGAGAAGAACGTGATTTTGTATCCACGGGTGAAATTGTAGCTGCTGTCGGTTTAAAAAATGTTAAAACCGGACATAGCCTATGCGATGAAAAAAATCAGATTCTATTAGAATCTATGAGTTTTCCTGAGCCTGTTGTTGCTGTTGCTGTAGAACCCGTAAGTAAAGGTGATCAGGATGCACTATCGAAAGGGCTCCAGAAATTAGGCGAAGAAGACCCAACTTTCAGAGTTTCGACTGATGAAGAAACTGCTCAAACAATAATTGCTGGAATGGGTGAACTGCATTTAGAAATCCTAGTAGATCGTTTAAAGCGTGAATTTAAAGTGGAAGCGAATATTGGGCGGCCAATGGTAGCTTATCGCGAAGCAATTACCAAAGCGGTCTCAAATGTTGAAATGAAATTTATTCGCCAGTCTGGTGGTCGTGGTCAATATGGTCATGTGGTGATTAATGTTGAGCCAAATGACCCAGGAAAGGGCTATCATTTTGAAAATAAAATCGTCGGTGGTGTAATTCCTCGTGAATATATCCCATCGGTAGATGCTGGAATGAAAGAAGCCATTAAAAATGGTGTTATTGCTGGATATCCAATCGAAGATATTCGTGTTGAATTAGTCTTTGGGTCTTATCATGATGTTGATTCATCAGAGATGGCATTTAAAATTGCAGGTTCTATGGCTATTAAAGATGCCTGTAGGAAGGCGGCACCAAAATTGATGGAACCCATTATGAAGGTAGAAGTGATTGTCCCTGATGAATATCTTGGCGATGTTATGGGTGATTTAAGTTCTCGTCGTGGAAAAATTGAAGGAATGGAACAGCGTAAAGAAGCCCAAGTTGTTCGGGCCTTTGTGCCGTTAAATAGTATGTTTGGATATGTGACTGATTTGAGGTCAATTACTCAGGGTCGCGCTGTCTTCCATATGGAATTTGCAAAGTATAATCAAGTGCCTACCAGTATCGAAACAGAGATATTGGAAAAAGTGCACGGTAAAGTATCGTAATCTAGAAAGTTCGGAGCTCATTATGGCTAAAGAAAAATTTGAAAGAACCAAACCCCACGTGAATATCGGAACGATAGGTCACGTGGATCATGGTAAAACTACCCTTACAGCAGCGATCACAATGGTACAGAGTGCCCGTGGTTTTGCAGAAGCAATGGCGTTTGATAGTATCGATAATGCGCCAGAAGAAAGAGAGCGTGGCATCACGATCCAGACAGCTCACGTAGAGTATGAGACGGAGAATCGTCACTATGCTCATGTAGATTGTCCAGGTCACGCAGACTATATTAAGAATATGATTACGGGTGCTGCTCAGATGGATGGTGCTATTTTAGTTGTCTCTTCTGCGGATGGCCCAATGCCACAAACCAGAGAGCACGTTTTATTAGCCAAACAGGTGAATGTTCCTTCTATGGTTGTATTTATGAATAAGACTGATCAAGTAGATGATGATGAATTGATTGAATTGGTAGAGATGGAATTACGTGATCTTTTGAATGAGTATGANTTCCCCGGTGATGATACGCCTATAATTAAAGGTTCAGCCTTAGGTGCATTGAATTCTCCTAATGATGAATCAGCAAATAAATGTATCATAGAGCTAATGGAAGCTTGTGATAGTTTTATCCCTGAGCCAAAACGTGATGTTGATAAACCTTTCTTAATGCCTGTTGAGGATGTTTTCTCTATTACGGGTCGTGGAACTGTTGGGACAGGGCGTATTGAGCGTGGCATCATTAAAGTGGGTGATGAAATCTCTATTCTCGGAATGGGTAAAGACACCAAGACTACCGTAACTGGTNTTGAAATGTTTAGAAAGCTTTTAGACCAAGGTCAAGCGGGAGATAATGCAGGTTTACTACTTCGAGGTGTTGATAAAGAAGATTTGAGTCGTGGAATGGTTTTGGCTGCACCCGGTTCTATTACTCCTCATACAAAATTTAAAGCAAGTGTCTATGTATTGAAGAAAGAAGAAGGGGGNCGTCATACACCATTTTTCAATGGGTATCGTCCTCAGTTTTACTTCCGTACCACCGATGTNACTGGTGTGGTAACGCTTCCCAGTGGAACTGAGATGGTTATGCCAGGAGACAATGTAGAATTTAATGTTGAATTAATCACACCGATCGCTATGGATAAAGAGCTACGCTTTGCTATCCGTGAAGGTGGTCACACTGTTGGTGCTGGTGTGGTAACTGAAATCGCAGA